>Ga0116160_1000570_pt1 | contig 42892 bp, 36 predicted proteins | sample AD_JPNAS2_MetaG_FD_89879 | JGI IMG/M metagenome (GOLD analysis project Ga0116160, IMG submission 89879) | Active sludge microbial communities of municipal wastewater-treating anaerobic digesters from Japan - AD_JPNAS2_MetaG | ecosystem: Engineered > Bioreactor > Anaerobic > Digestate | place...
CTTATGGAATACACGTACCTCACTAACTGCCTCACGCTCGACTATTCGGTCCTGTCGGGAGAATACTCTGAGGTAGTTCCCGAGCCGGCGAGCATGCTCCTCCTCGGCACAGGTCTGGCGGGTCTGGCTTATCGCAGGCGCAAAAAAGACTGATCGATAAGGCTGAAAACGGCAGGAGCGATGCTCCTGCCGTTTTTTTGCCGAAATTCATCCCCTGGGACGCAAAGGACCCGAAGATCTTTTGCCTTTTTGTCTTTGCGCGGCAATTTAAAATTCTTTACTGCGTATAAATTCCACCGCGTTCCTGAAGATAGCCGCCCCCATGCCCTCTTCCGGAAGGTCCTCTCTTGTCCAGCGGGGGTGGTTCGTCCTGTGCAGATATGCCTCCGGATGAGGCATCATTCCGAAAAGGCGTCCGTCCTCGTTGCAGATGCCGGCAATGCCGTCTTCCGATCCGTTCGGGTTTTCCGGATAACTCTCGGCCGGTCCGGAATAATCGGGCCGGCTGTACCGGACGGCTACCTGCCCTTTTCTCTGCAGTCTCTTCAGAACCGCGGCGTCTCCGGCCATGAACTTGCCTTCCCCGTGCCTGACCGGCAGATACATCCCCTTCAGTCCCCTCGTGAAAATACACGGAGAAGACTCGTTCATTTTCAGGTGAACCCACCTGTCCTCGAAGCGCCCCGAGTCGTTGAAGCTAAGGGTCGCGGTCTGCCTGCCGTAGCTCCCTCCGAAAGCGGGCAGCAGTCCCAGCTTCACCATCAGCTGAAAGCCGTTGCAGATTCCCAGCACCAGCTTGCCGGCGCGAATAAAGCGGAGAAACTGATCGTACAGCTTTTCCTTTCCCTCCCGGACGCCGGCATGCAGGATCCGATTGGCATTGGCCTTTGCCGAACCGAGATCGTCGCCGTCAAGAAATCCGCCGGGGAGATTCAGAAAATGGTAATCATCAAGACGCTTCTCTCCGTACAGGAGGTCGCTCATGTATACTATGTCCACTACGTCCGAGCCGGCCATCCTGCAGGCGTGGGCCATTTCCCTCTCGCAGTTCGTGCCGTTGCCCGTCAGCACGATTGATTTTACTTTTCTCGGCATTCTCCGCCCCGTCTGCTGTTTTTAATTTCAGAACCTCAAAGTCTTCTGCCAGGCTTCCTTCAATTCCCGGATATCCTCTTCGATAACGATCCGCCCGTCCAGGCCCTTTGCCCGGAAAACGTTTCCGCCGGCTACTTCCCCGATATCGGCAAATTCGTTTCCGCGCAGGATTTTTTCAAACCTGCCCTTCGCTTCCGGACGCACGGTTGCGACAAAACGGCTCTGCGATTCGGAGAAGAGGAGAAAATCGTCCCGCTCGACGCCCTCCCGCGGAATTTTCGCCAATTCTATATCCATGCCCAGCCCGCCCGAAAAAGCCGTTTCCGCCAGGGCGACTCCCAGTCCCCCGTCGGAGCAGTCATGGCAGGAGGCGACCAGTCCTTCCCGGATGGCCCGGCTGACGGCCTTATACAGCTTTTTCGCCTTCCGGGCATCCACTTTCGGAACGCTGTTTCCAACCGCGCCGTGCATGGCGTACCATTCGGACCCTCCCAGCTCGCGGCGGGTAATGCCCAGCACGTAAACCCTGTCCCCCGGCCGCTTTGCATCCATGGTGACCGCCTGGCGGACATCGTCCATCATCCCGATGGTCGAGAAGAGAAGGGTGGGCGGAATGGAAATCTTTGTCGCCCCGATCTGGTAATCGTTTTTCATGCTGTCTTTTCCGGAAATGCACGGCACCCCGAAGATTGTCGTATAATCGAACAGAGCCTGATTGGCCCTGACGAGCTGCGCCAGCTTGTATTCGCCGTCCGGCGTCTTCTCCGACTGCACGGGATCGCACCAGCAGAAATTGTCCAGTCCCGCTATCTTTCCGAGGGAGCCTCCCACGGCTATTGTGTTGCGGACGGCCTCGTCCACAGCGCAGGCAGCCATATGGTACGTATCGATATCGCCGTATCTGGGACATATTCCGTTGGCAACGATAACCCCCTCGAACGAGTCGAGGAGGGGCCGGATGACGGCGGCATCGGAAGGACCGTCGTTGGCGCTCCCGACGAGCGGTTTCACGACGCTCCCGCCCTGGACCTCGTGATCGTACTGGCGGACTACGGATTCCTTGCTGCACACGTTCAGCCGCCCGAGGATGCTCCGGAGCGAAGCGCCGCAGTGGAGGGGCTCCGGTATTTCCGGCTCTTCCCGTTCGGGCGGCTTCCATTTCGCCCGCAGCTTCATCTGGGGAACGCCTTCGTGAAGGAATTTCATATCCAGATACCCGACCGTGCGTTCTCCGTAGCGGATGTGCAGACGTCCGGAGCCGGTGAATTTTCCGAGGACTGTCGCCTCGACGTCCATCCTTCGGGCCAGCTCGAGGAACGCGCCGATTCTGCGGGGCGGCACCGCCAGCGTCATCCTCTCCTGGGCTTCCGACAAAAAGATTTCCCAGGGATTCAGTCCGGCGTACTTGAGAGGGGCCCTGGCCAGGTCGATTTCCGCCCCGCCGCTCAGCCTTGCCAGTTCTCCGACCGAAGAGGAGAGCCCGCCCGCCCCGTTGTCCGTGATGCACCGGTACAGCCCGCGGTCTCTCGCCAGCAGGAGAAAATCAGTCATCTTCTTCTGGGTGATGGGGTCGCCGATCTGGACGGCGCTGACCGGCGAGCCTTCGTGCAGCTCCTCGGAGGAGAAGGTCGCGCCGTGTATCCCGTCCTTCCCGATCCTGCCGCCCGTCATGACGACGAGGTCGCCGGTCCGTATTTCCTTCACGTGGGAGGCTTTTCCCGCAATCCGGGCCGGCATTATCCCTCCCGTCCCGCAATAGACGAGGGGCTTGCCGAGGAACCTGTCGTCGAATACGATGCAGCCGTTTACAGTCGGAATGCCGCTCTTGTTTCCGCCGTGCTCGACGCCTTCGCGCACTCCCTCATAGATGCGCCTCGGATGCAGAATGCGCGGCGGGAGAGCGCCGGAAAAAAACGGATCTGCGAAGCAGAAGACGTCCGTGTTGAATATCAGCCTGGCGCCCAGGCCCGTCCCGAACGGGTCCCGGTTGACGCCGACGATGCCCGTCAGGGCCCCTCCGTACGGGTCCAGCGCCGAAGGCGAGTTGTGGGTCTCCACCTTGAAAACGAGGTTGAACCGGTCGTTGAAGCGGATAATGCCGGCGTTGTCCGAGAAGACGGACAGGCACCAGTCCTTCTTCCCCATCCGGCGGCGGATCTTCCCCGTAGACCCTTTGATGAAGCGGTCGAACAAGGAATTTATTTTCGAGATTCTCCCGAGATCGTCTTCGTAATGGATCAGGCTGTTGAATATCTTGTGTTTGCAGTGTTCGGACCACGTCTGGGCGATTGACTCCAGCTCCACGTCCGTGAGCCGGCTTCCGATCCCGGCCTTTCTGCGCCCGGCCAGCACCGCCGGTTTCTTCATATAGGCCTGCACGGCTTTCATTTCCTCGAGCGACAGCGCCAGGAGCCTGCTGCTGCTTATTTCGCGCAGCGCTTCGTCCCCGACGTCGAGATCGATTTCCTCCACAACGGGCCTGTCCTCTCCCGTAACTTTCGGCGCCCGCGCGGGCATGCCCCTGCGGAGATCCCACTGCGCGAAGCTCAGGATATCGAACCGCTGGATCAGCTCGTTCGCCAGGAGACCGGACGCGATCCACTCTATCTCATCGCGGCCGAGAGCGCCGCTGATGAGATACTGTCTCGAGGTGTACACCGAGATATCCCTGTCCGGGTCTTCCAGTAAAAGGCGCATCGCTTCGCGGGCCGTTCTCCCGACATTGTCGGTCACGCCGGGCCTGAACCCGACCTCTATCAGCCAGTCGAATTTTTCGGCCAGCCCGCCGTTGACGGCCGTCTTCTGTATGATGGAGTCGGACAGAGGTCCCGCCGCGATCCGCTTCAGCTCGCTCCGGGTCAGCCTGCCCTCGATCGTATACACCTCCACCGTTTTGACGTTCTCCACGGGAATGCCGAGCTCTTCGGTGATTCTTCGCCCGGTCCTTTCTCCCATGGCATCCCGGATGCCCTCCCTGAAACCTACTTCGATCCTGTTCAGCATTGTTCCTTCCAGTGGCGTTTCCCGCAGGGGCTTGCCGTACGGCTCAGGGCTCAACCTTCATCGGGTCCCCGCCCCGGCTCCTTGCGGAGATTATATTTTATCATTTTCAGCTGCAGCCCCTTGCGGCTCACCCCCAATTGTTTCGCCGCACGGGTCACGTTCCCGTCGCACTCGTCGAGAACTTTGACGATTATCTTTTTTTCCACTTCTTCCGTCCGGCTTTTGATCAGGTCCTTGAAGGGTTTCCCGTCCGCTCCGCCGGCCTCCGCTCCTCCCCCGGAAGGAGGGACCGTTTCCGCGTCCTTGAGGCTGCCCGAGTGCCTGCCGGAGATCATTTCGGGCGGCACGTCGTCCCGCGTGATCGTATCGCGCTTTGCGACCAGGACCATCCGCTCGATGATGTTTTCCATTTCCCTGATATTTCCGGGCCAGGCGTATTTGGCAAAAACAGCCTGCACTTCCGGGTCAGCGTTCCTGATGTTTCTGCCCAGCTTCCTGTTGAATTTGTCGATGAAATACCGCGTCAGGGCTCCGATGTCGTCACTGCGCTCCCGGAGCGGCGGCAGGTGGATGGGGAAGACGTTAATACGGTAATAAAGATCCTCCCGGAACCTTCCTTCCTTAACGTCCTGCAGGAGGTTCCTGTTGGTCGCCGCAATGAGCCGCACGTCAACCTTGATGGTGCGCAGGCCCCCGACCCTTTCGAATTCCTGGTCCTGCAAAACCTGGAGGAGCTTGACCTGCATCGCCCTGGGGATCTCTCCGATCTCATCCAGAAAGAGAGATCCTTTGTTCGCCAGCTCGAAGCGGCCCGGCTTTTTTGAGACGGCGCCGGTGAAAGCGCCCTTCTCGAAGCCGAAGAGCTCGCTTTCCATCAGATGCTCAGGAATCGCCGCGCAATTGATCTTGATGAACGGGTTGTCCTTCCGGGGACTGTTCCTGTGGATGGCATGGGCGATCAGTTCCTTCCCCGTGCCGGTCTCTCCTGTGACGAGCACGGTCATCATCGTGGGCGCCACCTGCCGTATGGATTCGCCGATCCGGACCATCGCCCCGCTTTCCCCGACGATTCTCTCCCAGTCCACGTCGCTTCCCGCGGGAAGGTCCGCGCTCCGCAGCGCCCTTGTCTTTACAGCCTTTTCGATTACGTTGCGCAGGTCTTCCTGTTCGAAGGGTTTTGTAACGTAATCGAAGGCCCCTTTCTTCAGGGCCTCCACGGCGGTCGTTACCGTGCCGTGGGCGGTGATCATGATGACGGGCACGGAAGGATAATCCGCGGCCGCTTTCTCCAGGAGGGCCATTCCGTCCATCTTCGGCATCCGGAGGTCCGTCACCACGGCCGAGATGCCGCCCCGCTGCAACGATTCGAGCGCCTCGACGCCGTCGCCGGCGGTGACGACATCATAGCCCTCTTTGCGCAGCATGGCCTCGAGGACGATCCGGATGTTCTGCTCGTCATCTACGATCAGTATCTTATCCATTCGACTCGCTGTCTCCGCGGATCAGAAAAGCCGGACGGCCGTTTCCGCCGCGGAGTAACTTTATGACGGGGGGCTTCCCCTGTCAAGGCCCGGCAGTTTGTCACGGGGAAATCCCGAGCCTGATGAAAAAAATGGTCCCCTGGTCCGGTATGGACTTGACCCGGATAACACCCCCGTGCTGCCGGACTATCCTCTGGCAGATGGACAGCCCCAGTCCCACGCCCCTTTCCTTCGTGGTGAAGAACGGCTTGAAGATATTCTTCAGGTCCTCGCTTCGCATTCCTTTCCCGGTGTCCCTGATCATAAGGCCGATCGCATCCCCCGTATCGCTGCCTATCCGGAATGTCCGGAGACTGAGGACGCCTCCCTCCGGCATGGCGTCGATCGCGTTGAACGCGATATTCAGAATAACCTGGATCATCTGCTCCGGATCCACGTTCGCCTGCGGAAGGCCCGGCGGCAGGTCCGTTTCGATCATGATTCTGTCCGACGGCCGGCTTGCCCGGATGATCGCGACAGCCTTTTCGATTATCTGATTTATATCGTGCGGCCTTACATTGGGCGTATAGGGCTTGGCGTAATTGAGGAATTGCGAGACAACCGCGTTAAGGCGGTCGACCTCCTCGATGATGACGTTTAAAAAACGGGCGCCGTCTCCCGCGATCCCGTCCTCCCTCAGATATTGCGCCGCTCCTTTGATGGCTCCGAGCGGATTCCGGATCTCATGGGCCAGGCCCGTCGCCATCTCATCCAGCAGGGCGGACTTTTCCTTTTCCAGCTCCTTGTCAAAGCCGTAGATGGAGGCTGAAAGCTCGGGGCTTTCCGGAAAGAAGTGGTCGAAAATCTTCTTCAGAATCATTTTTATCGGCTCCAGCGAGACGACGATGATCAGCGCGGCGACAAGAATTGTGTTGACCGGAGGAAGCATCCCTTTCCAGAAAATGCCGACGGTGATGAGGAAGACAAGCGTGGTAAACAGTATCAGAATCAGCTCGAGGAGCGCCCGCGCCATGAGTTCGTACAATTCCGGGAGCTCGGTGTGCGTGATGACGATCAGGATGAAATACAGGAGCCCGGCGATCACCATGTCGTAAAAGGAGGGTATGCCGAAACGCCCGAGGAACTCCGTCGTGCCGACGACAGCCGTAACGCCGCAGGCAATCAGGATGTACACCATGCGTTTGCGGTCCGTCTCGTTCGATTCCCTTTTTACGTAAAGCAGCAGCATGGCGCCGCAATACAGGACGACAAGGCCGGTCCATATTTCGGGAACCCTTTCCAGCAGGATAAAGTCGGCAGCAAACCCGGACAGGAACGAAGCCATGACAAGAATGCTTCCGATCGAGACCAGAAGGAAGGCGCGGCGGGGGATCAGCTCCGCGCTGCCGGTCAGGTGGCGGCTGAAGAATACAAGGCCCGGGGCAATGGAGAGCATGCCTGTATAATGGACGGCTTTCCAGATCCCCCCGGGGAAATAGCCGGAAAAAAAAGCTCCGGACTTCTGAACGAAAAGGGAGAAGCAGACGATGGAAAAGGCGACGTGGACGGGTCCCTTTTTCTTCCGGATCCAGATCGAGACCGCTATTATGAGACTGATCGCCGCCAGGGCAAAAGTTTCCATGCTCAAAGGCTCGGGGCTTTTATTTCTGCCAGCTCTGCAGGGCTCATTTAAGTTCCCGGCTCACAGTTCACAGTTCTTCAAGGAGCCGACCGCGGCCGGATAACTGCGAACCGCGAACGTGAACTATCCCTTCCGGGCGAGGACCTCTTCGGCCGCGGAAACGATATCCCGGGAAGTAAGCCCGTAATAATCGAGAAGCTCGGGCGCGGTGCCGGAGGTCCCGAACCGGTCTTTCACTCCCACCATCCTTACCGGCACGGGATACGTCTCCGAAAGTATCTCCGCCACGGCGCTGCCGAGCCCGCCGATCACGGAATGTTCTTCCGCCGTCACGACGGCCCCCGTTTCCCGCGCACACCCGGCAATAAGCTCCCTGTCGATCGGCTTCAGGCACGACATATTGACGACGCGGGCGGATATGCCTTTCCGCGCCAGGACCTCGGCGGCGGCCTTTGCTTCCGACACCATGAGGCCCAGGGCGATGACGGTCAGATCCTTTCCCTCGCGCACAACGTCTCCCTTGCCGATCCGGAACGAAGCGCCGTTCGAGTATATAACGGGAAATTTCATCCGCGAGGTGCGGATGAAGAACGGCCCCGCCGTTTCCACCGCCGTCTGCATGATGCTTCTCATCTCTACTCCGTCGGCGGGAACGATCACGGTCATGTTCGGAATAATCCGCATCAGCCCCAGGTCTTCCACCGTCTGATGGGAGGCGCCGTCCTCCCCGACGCAGATCCCCCCATGGCTGGCTACAATTTTAACGTTCAGTCGCGGATACGCGATCGCTTGCCGGACCTGCTCCCATGCCCGCCCCGAGGCAAAGATCGCAAAGCTGCTCACGAACGGTATCTTCCCCGCCAGCGCCAGGCCGGCCGCCGTTCCCGTCATGTCCTGCTCCGCAACCCCGATATTGAAAAAACGCTCCGGGAATTTTTTCGCAAAGAGTTTTGTCATGGTGGAACCGGAAAGATCCGCGTCCAGCGCCACTATGTTCCTGTTTTTCCGCCCCAGCTCAAGCAGAACCTCGCCGTATACGTCTCTCGTCCCCAGAAGTTCCATTTTCAAACCTCCCCCAGTTCCTGCAGGGCCGCCTCGAGCTCCTGGTCCGACGGCGCGACTCCGTGGTATTTTGCCTTTCCTTCGAAAACCGACGCTCCCTTGCCTTTGATCGTCCTGGCGATCACGACCGAAGGCCTGTCATGCAGCCCCTTTTTTCTGACGCGGAGCAGCGCCGGGATAATCCGGCCGAAGTCATGGCCGTCGACGGTTTCAACGTCCCAGCCGAACGAATCCCACTTCTGCGCCAGCGGCTCTATTCCCATAACGTCCTTCACGGCCCCATCGATCTGGAGGCCGTTGTTATCCACAATGGCCAGGACTTTCCCCAGCCTGAAATGCGCCGCCGTCATGGCCGCTTCCCACACCTGGCCTTCCTGGTTTTCGCCGTCTCCGAGCATGACGAAAACCGCCGCTTCGTTGCCGTCCAGCCGGAGTCCCATCGCGATGCCGTTTGCAATCGAGAGTCCCTGTCCCAGCGAGCCGGATGAAGCATTTACGCCCCTGGTGCGCAGCATGTCGGGGTGGCCCTGAAGGCGGCTGTTCAGGCGCCGCAGGGTCATGAGCTCTTTCGCGTCGAAGTACCCGCGCATGGCCAGCGCCGAATAGAGGGCCGGCGCGGCATGTCCTTTAGACAGAACGAACCGGTCCCGGCCCGGCCACTCCGGCTCCCCGGGACGATGCTCCATGACATGGAAATAGAGCGCAGTCATCAGGTCGGCCGCCGAAAGAGAGCCCCCCGTGTGCCCCGATTTAGCGCAGTGAATCATCCGCAATATGTTTATTCTCATTTCCCGCGCCGTCTCGCGCAAACCTTCGTAATCCATCTCGCCTCCGCTGCCGTAAATGACCATTTCTTATCGTAAATAAAGCAAAAAGGTAAGGTGTAAAGCGTAAGGGGTAAACTGTTGCCTGAAGAACACATTACCCCTTACGCTTCACCCCTCGCGAACCCGGCTATTTCCCGATGCAGAAACGGGAGAATATCCTGTCCAAAACATCCTCCCGCGCGGTTTCCCCGATAATCTCGCCGAGAGCGTCCGCAGCCTCCCTCAGGTCGAGGGCGACGAATTCCGGCGAGGCCTTCCGCGACAATCCTTCCATTGCCCCCGACAGGAGATCCCGAGCCTTTTCCAGCAGCGCCTTGTGGCGGGCATTCGTCAGGATCGCCTCCGCCTTTCTTTCCGCCGCCTCGCCCATGCAGAGAGTTATTATTCTGTCCTCCAGCTCCTCCATCCCGTCCCCCCGCACAGCCGATATCCTTACGGGATCGCCGTCCGGCAGCCGCTTGCGCATCTCCTCCGCGGCGAACCTTTCGGCGAGATCGCTTTTATTGATGACGGGCACCACCGGCCTGCCCGCCGCCGCGGACATTATTCTTATATCCTCTTCGCCGCACGGCTCGCTTCCGTCCACCATGACGAGGACGGCGTCAGCCGAGGCTATTCTGTCCCAGACCATTTCCATTCCCCTGCGCTCGATCGCGTCCGACGAATCCCGGATCCCGGCCGTGTCCGTTATGCGCACGGGAATTCCCCGGATCGTAACGGTTTCCTCTATGAAATCCCGGGTCGTTCCCGGCAGGGGAGTCACGATGACCCTTTCCCTGCCCACAAGGCGGTTCAGGAGACTGGACTTTCCCACGTTGGTTCTGCCGGCAATGACAATATCAAGCCCCTCCCGGGCAATCCTGCCCTCATTATATGTATTCAGGAGGGAGCAGATTTTCCCCGAGATCGATTCTATGGAATTCGCGGCGGCGGAAAGATCGGTCTCGATTTCCTCATCCGGAAAATCCACGAGGGCCTCGACGGGCGCGAGGGCGTCCAGGACGGCGTCCCTGAGCGAGCGGATCCCGGAAGAAAGCGTTCCCTGGAGCTGCGAAAGGGCGAGGTCGGCCGCCCGGCTCGAGGAAGCGGAAATCAGGTCGATGACGGCCTCCGCCTGGGCAAGGTCGATACGTCCGTTGAGAAAGGCCCGCGCCGTGAATTCCCCCGGTCCCGCCGGCCGCGCGCCCGCGCGGATTACCTCGTCCAGGACCGATTGAAGGACCACCGGGCCGCCATGGCAGTATATCTCGAGCGTATCCTCTCCCGTGTACGACCGCGGCGCGCGCATGAGGGACACCATGACTTCGTCCACCGTCCGGCCCGTCCGGGGCGAAACAATCCTGCCGTGATACATCCTGCAGCTTTCAAAAGAAGGAACCGGACGCCCGAACCGGAAGACCATGCCGGCGATTTTATCCGCAGCCGGTCCCGACAGGCGCACGATTCCTATCGCGCCCCGTCCGGGCGGCGTAGAAATCGCGGCTATGGTTTCATTGGATTGCACGATAACTCTTTCCCGGGCGGAGTCCGCGGCGTCCCCGTTTCGACCGCCGCCCGTTAGAGAGCAGATCGGAAGGAATCAGTGCTTGTCGCCTCTTCTCGCCGGCAGGATGACTATTTTGCGATATGAGCCCTCGCCCCGGCTCTTCGTGACCAGGGATTCATCGCCTTTGAGGGCAAGATGGATTATCCTGCGGTCGCGGGCGCTCATGTAGCTCACTGTAACAGGTTTCTTCGTCCTCTTGACCTTCTCGGCCAGTTTCTCCGCCAGAGAGACCAGATACTCCTCCCGCCTTCCCCTGTATTCTTCCGTATCCAGAACTATCCTCTTGCGATCGCGGCCGCCCTGGCCGTGCGCCTTGTTCACGATATACTGGATTGCGTCGAGGGTCTGCCCGCTCTTGCCGATGAGAATCCCGCTTCCGTCCCCGGTGATCTTCAGCGTGATCGTTTCCTCGTCTTCCTCAACATCGACCGGAAAATCGAGCCCCATCTTCGCCAGCAGTCCTTCGAGGAATTCCCTGGCGCGCCCGGCCGCCGGACCGTCCGGCTCCGCTTCTTTTATCGCCTCTATCCGGGGTTCCTTTCCGGCTGCCTCTCTGACCTCTTCCGGCGCGGCCTCGCGGCTGTTTTTCGCCTCTTTCCCCGGTCCCTTTCCCAGAGAAGCCTGGAACTCCGCATCCAGGGACAGGAGGCTTGCACGGATCCTGGCTTTTTTGGCCCCGAGACCCAGTATTCCGGACGACCCTTCCGAAAGGATTTCTATATTCAATTTTTCTCTCGGCTGCCCCAACTCCCGGCAGGCCTTTTCAATGGCTTCGTCGATCGATTTGCCTTCTATCTCCACAGCCTTCATCTGATACCTCTTACATCACATTTTCTTGTTAATGTAATACTGCTGCGCAATGCTTAGAATATTGTTGAACAGCCAGTAAATGACAAGACCGGAAGGGAAGTTCAGGAACAGGAAAGTGAAAATTATCGGCATCAGCAGCATTACTTTCTGCTGCATCGGATCCCCGACCTGCGGGCTTATTTTCTGCTGCCAGAACATGGTGGCTCCCATGATGATCGGGGTAATATAATAGGGGTCCTTCTCCGAGAGGTCCTGGATCCAGAAAACAAAAGGAGAATGCCTCAATTCGATGGAGTACAGAAGGGCCTTGTACAGTCCGAAAAACACGGGTATCTGGATAACCACCGGAAGGCAGCCCCCAAGGGGGTTGATCTTGTTCAGGCGATACAGCTGCATGACTTCCTGATTCAGCTTCTGCTTGTCGTTCTTGTACCGCTCGCGCAGCTCGGTTATTTTCGGCTGGAGCTGCTGCATCTGCTTCATGGACTTGTAACTCTTGTTCCCCAGGGGCCAGAAAATGATCTTGATGATCACTGTCAGGATGATGATGGCGAGGCCGTAATTGTGGACATACTGGTAAAGAAATTTGATGGCGAGCAGAAGGGGAATAGCAAGCCATTTTATCCACGATCCGAAATCCACCGATTCCTCGAGCCCTACTTTCTGGGCCTGAAGAATGCTGAATTCCTTCGGGCCGAGGAACAGCGCATACTGGAAAGATCCTGCCTGTCCCGGCGGGATCAGGTTGACGGGCCCCTCCAGACCCACGAAAATGGTGTCGCCCGCCGCCCTGGACAGGACCAGATTGGTCAGCGACGGCTGCTTCGGAATCATGGCCGAAATAAAATATTTGCTCTCGTAACCCGCCCAGGACGTATCCGGTCCGAGTGTCTTTTTTTCGACTTTATTGGGGCTTTCCGTCGTGACATCTTTCTTGACCGAAAAGATCGGGCCCTGGTGGCCGTAGCTGTCCTCTTCCGCTTTAGGGTCGGCATACTGCGACCAGATCAGGAGCGGTTTCTGGCTGAGGTTCACCCCCGAGGAATTGACGACCCTGACTTCCAGGTCGAAATTGTAACGATCCCCGTAAAACGTAAATATTTTTTCGATCTTTATGCCCCCCTTCAGGGGAAGCGAAAAGGCGAGTTGCTGCGAATCCGAGCCCTGGAGCGAGATCCGGCGCCGGTCCGCCGAATATATCTCATCGGCTGATACGTTTACGCTCGACCCCGGAAAAGAAACGGACAGCGGCCCGGTAATTCCTTCCTTGATATCGACAAGCTCGATGAGAGGCGATCCGGGCTTCAGCGTCTGGTTGTAGTGATTGAGCTTGAACGATTTCAGGGATGCGCCCCGCGTGTTGAAAACCGCGCTGAAAAACGGGGTCTCCACCGCGATATCCTGGCCCGGCCCCTGCGTGCGCGCCGGAGCCGCTGCGGCCTGGGTTGCAGCGGGGGCGGCCTTCGACGCCGGGGAGGTCTGTACAGGAGGGGTTTCCTTTGCTTCGGTTTTCTGTGCGGGAGCCGGCGCGGTCTGCTGGGGAGTCTCCGGCTTGAAGACGAACGTCTGAAACAGATATATAATAAGAAAGGACAAGATAATGGCCAGGATAGCCCTTTTTTCCATTTTCAACCTCTCACTCCGATCGATTATCTCACGGGATCATAGCCGCCTTCGCAGAAGGGGTGACAGCGGCACAGTCTTTTCAAACCCATCCGGATTCCTTTGCATGCCCCGTAACGGTCGACGGCCTGGATCATGTATTCCGAGCATGTCGGATAGAAACGGCAGCAGGGGGAAAAAAGGGGGGATATTATGGCCTGATATATACGGATAAATCCGATGACCGGTATTTTCAGCTTCTTCATGCTGCTATGACGACCCGCCGCCCTCTTTCAGGAGACCTTCCAGCTCGGCAAAGATATCCCGGTAAGATCGGGATGATACATCTTTCCGGACGATGATGACCACGTCGGTCGAAGAGGGCAGTCGGCCTTTATTCAGCCTGAAATATTCTCTCAACAGGCGTTTGATCCTGTTACGGGCAACTGCTTTTTTTGCTGCTTTTTTCCCGATCGAGATTCCCAGCCTATTTCCGCCGGTATTGTTCCTGCTTAAAATAAGAGTAAAATTCCTTGTTTCGAGCCTTTTACCCTTTCGGTAAATCTCAAGGAATTCTTTTCTTCTCGATATCCGTTCCGCTTTCCTGAAGGTGGCTCTTTCCTCGATAGATGTCATAACCGGAGGCAGAACGGGCTGATAAAAAAAGCAATTGGCCTTATGCACTCAGGCGCTTTCTTCCCTTGGCCCTTCTCCTGCTGAGCACCAGTCTTCCGCCCTTTGTGGCCATTCTGGCCCTGAATCCGTGCGTCCTTTTTCTCTTGGTCAAAGTGATATTGGTCAGTGTCTTTTTCATGATGGGTTCCCGATCGAATTTATTGAAGCTGTCTTTTTAATCATAAATACGCCTGCTTGTCAAGGTTATTCCCTTGATTTCCCTTCGCTGGTTCAGGGTATTCCTCCCCAGCCGGACTCTTTCTACTGCATTTCGAACCTGAAAATCATCCTGACCGCGATGGTTTAATGAGAAAGTTCTTCTATTATAAACTTAAAACACGTGGAGGTGATCGAAAATGAAAGCAATTGCTTTCCTTGCAGCAGCTTTTGCCCTGTTCTGCATTTCCGCCCCACCATGCTATGCAGGACCGTTTGATGAAAACATGTGCATCGCCCAGCAGAATTCCGGAACGACACCCGGACAGCTTGACCCCCGTGACCTGAGCCCCCCCGGTACTGTGCGCGAAGGGGAAAGACCCGTAATGCCTGAATCCCGGCCCCCCGCCCAGAGGACTCCCCGGGAGCTCCAGCCCAGGGATGTCAGCCCCCCGGGATCCGTGCTCGAAGGGGAAAAACCTGTAATGCCCGAATCACAGCCCCAAACTACTCCCCGGGAGCTCCAGCCCAGGGATGTCAGCCCCCCGGGATCCGTGCTCGAAGGGGAAAAACCTGTAATGCCCGAATCACAAGCTCCCTCCGGACAGAAAAGAATGCCGCAGCGGCATATGAGCCCGTCCCCGGACGTGAAATAAGGGAAAAGCGCCGGGCATTTCCGGAGAATCCGCCTCTGGAACGGGTTCTCCGGATTTTTTTGTTGAATTAACTTTCTTTTTTTCAGAGAATTCCCCGCGGAGATCGCCATGTCGGAAATAAAAAGCACCCTGGACCTGGTCATGGAAAGGACCCGGAGCCTTACCATGACCCCTGAAGAGAAAGAAGAAGCGCGCAAAAAGGAACTGACGGGCCGTATTCGCGGACTCTTTCAAAAAAGAAAGAACGGCTCCATCAGCCTGGAAACAATGAAGTCTGAGCTCGAAAAACTGGGGGACCGTAAGCTGGCCGGCGAAGTCCTGGCGGACGAGCTTGCGGGGGATTTTATCCCTGACGCCCCGAACGCGACCTGGATGGACATCGTGGAGGCATTTTTTCCTTCGCGACTGAAAAAGGCCGATCTTGTCATGGGCCGGTGCCGGAAGGAACTGGATGAGATCAACCGGCGCGAAATCGAAGACGCAAAGAATTCCTGGCGGAAAAAGGGCATCGAGGGCCCGGCGCTCGTCCCCAATCCGCACCGAAGCGAATCGTGGAAGAAGGGCATGGACGATATCCTCGCCCGCTGCCGTAAGGAGATAAGATCCGCCCTGGGTTTCACAAAATAATTTTTCACACTAAGACACAGAGATAAAGAAGACCCGTTTGCTCCTTTGTGTCTTTGTGTGAAGTTTTTTGTTTTACTCCCGTTTGAGAAGCTGCTTCACTTCTTCTTCCGTTACATCAGACCATCGGCCGTACGCCTCCGCAACCGCAAAGAACCCGCTGCGTATATTCGCGCAATAAAGCTCGTCCGTTTCGCGGGCTACCCTGCGAACGGTATTTGCGGCTCCGGTTGGAACGGCGACGGTTGCCCGCTCGACCCCGCACTTCCGCAAGGCTTCAATGCCCGCAAGAACGGTTACCCCGGAAGCCAGTCCGTCGTCGACCAGGACGGCCGGTCTGCCTTCAAGGGCGCTGAACGATGCGGATCCGCGAAATTCTTCAACCCGGCGCTTGACCTTCGCCAGCGTCGCTTCCGTTCTCTCTCTTATCTCGCCTTCCGAAAGCCCGGTGCCGGCTATGATCTCTTCATTCAGCCGGACAGTCCCGTCGAATGCCACGGCTCCGAAACCGGCTTCCGTATTCCAGGGGAAAGTGATCTTGCTTACCGCGGCTACATCCAGCGGTAGTTCGAGTATTCGGGCCATTTCCGCCGCAACCGGCACTCCACCGGCAGGTATGGCGAGAATCACCGCGTCCGTCTTGTGCAGATGCCCGAGCATCACTGCCAGAACTTTACCGGCATGCGCTCTGTTCCGAAAGACGCGTATTCTTTCCCGCAGCTCGGGTATATCGTGCACATTCTCCGGCAATTTCACTCTTGTATCCCCCCGGTACGGCAATCTGGATAAAAAGGATCTTTTAGAACTATCTTCTCCTCTCCTCTCAGACTACTGAGAAAATGGATTCGCCGCGGAGACGCAGCTTGCCTGCGGCTTCGCGGCTATATAAAATCTTAAACCCTCGGTGCCTCTGCGGTGAAAGACTATAATAAAAATCCCTTCCAAATCTCGACTTTCTAAAACATTGAGAACTGCTCGATGATCCGGAAATTCGCCTCGATTTCTTTTTTGCCGGCCACGATCTCTCCGTGGCCCGGGAGAATGTACTCCAGATCGAGCCCGGCTATTTTCCGGATGCTTTTCTTCAGATCCGCCGTATTCCCTCCCGGCAGATCCGTTCGCCCGACGCCGCGGGAGAAGACGAGATCCCCGGAGAAAAGCGCCTTGCGGTCCGGCCAGTAGATACAGATTGATCCGGGAGTATGCCCGGGAGTGGAAACGATCTGCAGCGCGACGTCGCCGATGCGGACTTCTCCCTCTTTCAAAAAGAATGCGGGAACGTATGCCTCCGCGTACGCCCCTGCCGCCTTGCGGAAATAATCATATTCCCGATGGGACATGGTCATATCGGCCCGGGGGAATTCCAGCACTGCGGCTTCCATATGGTCCGGATGGGCGTGCGTGACTATTACCACATCAATATCATCCGGACTGAATCCCTTCTCTGTCAGGCCTGCCCGGACGTGACTGACCAGCCTGGCGTGGCCGGGGTCGATCAGAATGCGGCTGCTTCCCGCAATCAAATAACAATTACAGTTGTTTATCTGAAAATCCTTCCAGAAAAAGGCCTCCAGGCCGGGAAAAACTTCCATCAGATTCTTCCTCTCTCTTGGTAACATGTTGAAATGCAACAGCTTTCGGTAGCCTGCGTTGCTCTCTTCACTACCTGTCTCTACCCGCGACGCCGGAATACCTGGACCGATGCCGTCCGTTAATAATAATAAAAAAAGGGAAAGAAATGAAGAATCATCTACAATTTTTGATGAAAGCAGGCCGTCAATTCACCCCGGCGGCGCCGCTTCCCCGCGGCGGGGATGTTTTTCGGATTCGGCCTCAATAAACCTTCCTGAATGAAATTGATGTCCTCTAATTCTGAAGGAGTATATTCTCCTCTTCCTACATACAACGTCGGATGATCCTGGCACAAATGCTGCTCTTTCATGACATCGGCAGGCTATTCATCTGCTCCTGGAGCCCAGCAGAAAGGAGGACGGAAGTGGTGGTCAAATCAGAAATAAACAAGCAGATAGGCAAGGCCCTGGGGTTTACGCCGCTCAGGGTAGTCACAATCCTCGGGGCGGAAATCGTTTCGACCGAATCCAAATGGAAGTATCCGGACCAGTATTCGGATATTGCCAACGGCGCCCCCCAGTATCTGCCGGATTTCGTCAGCATGTTTGAAAAATTTTGTGAAGCATCCCGAAGCAAGAGATTCGATATCCGGAAAGATGAAAACTCTCGTCCTGTGGACACGGATTTCTGAGGAGCAACCCCTCCGAACAGCCGCTTGCTTGTGAAACCATCTCAAATCAGTTTCCTGACCCGAATCAAGCCGGTCCGGAAGCAGCAGCCCGATAAATTAAGGAGCACACCTTTGCCCGCAAAAAGAACAACGGATCGCCTCTCCTCTCCCGGAGGGGAGAGTTGCCTTCCCTGCCGCAGGCAAACCGCCTCCGCGCTTTATCTCGCCGGCATGATTTTCATGACAGGATTTTTCGCCACTGCTCAAATTCCGGCGCTTTCCTCCCCGGATCCTGTCCCGGAGAAAAAGTCCGGGAAACAGGCTCCGGGTTCCATGAAGCGTTCCCTTACTGGGAAAAAAGGGGCGGCTTACGGGCCGCAAAGCTATGCGCATATCGTGCGGGCCGTTTCCGCCAGGCATGGATTGAAACCGGAATGGGTCCAGGCAATCATAGATGTTGAATCGGGAGGAGACCCTTTCAGCGTAAGCCGTAGCGGCGCCATGGGGCTGATGCAGCTTATGCCGCATGTCTGCCGGGAATACAATGTTGCAGACCCCTTCAACGCCAGGGAAAACATCCGCGCCGGAGCCGCATATTTCGCCGTACTTTTCCGGCGGGCGGGGGGCAACCTGGAGATGGCGCTTGCCGCATATCACGGCGGCCCGGGCAGAATTTTCGAGTTGAAGCTGGAGCCCCGGGGACCGACGCTGAATTTCATCCGGAAGATATTCTCCCGTCTCCCGGAGGAGAATAAGAAAGAAATATCAGTCCCCGCTTCATGCAAAATCTCAGACCCAAATGAGGAATTGCGAGAGGGGAAATCAGGCGGTCCCGGATAGAAAAGATCAACGGACCTTACATATAAATTAGCTCGTAAAACCTTGTGGCTGAACCATCCGCTTCAAATACGGCAGGTCGGGACACGGGTAAATTTAGTTGATGGAGAAAGGAGAAGAAAAAATGTCAGAGGTATTGTTAAGTGGTTTGACGAGAAGAAGGGGTTCGGGTTTATCGAAAGCGACGAGGGCCGGGATCTGTTTGTCCACTACAGTTCCATTCAGAAAGAAGGGTTCAAAACCCTTTATGAGGGCCAGCGCGTCCGCTTCGATACCCAGACGGGTCCCAAAGGGCCTGCTGCTTTCAATGTAAGAATTCTCTAAGCGCACGTTTGAATAAAGGCGTCCCGAAGAGAGCTTTCCTCCCTCTCCTCGGGACGTCCTTTTTTTAAGGCCGACTGTTTAAAATCACCCGTCTGCGGCGTTTCCCTTGCCCCTCGGTGCTCACGTACGAAACAGTACGCTGCGCGCCTCGGGGCTGCGGGGGCCTTGCATCCGGGCAATTTTAAACAGCCTCCAATAAATTGTGACAGGACGCAGGGTAATCTGAAAGCTGATGAGATGCGCCGTGCTGTCCTTTAACTTGAGACTTGAGACCTGAGACTATTTCTTTTTGAGCGAAAGCGTCAGATCGAAGAGGGCGACGGGATCGACGCCGGATTTTTCGGGGACCGTGGCCGTGACGCGTATCGGCCGGGAGACCCTCTCCCCCGAAGAAACGGCGTCCTCCACCATTTTCCGGATAAGCGCTCCGTCCTCACAAGTGAACCACGTTTCCCCCTCCGCCCGCCGGAGGAAGTCCGCCTTGAAGTCCTTGAAAACCAGAGAGACCTGTTGCCCCTCCTTCTGAATCAGCCGCATGGCGAGCAGTCCGCAGGCGCAATCGGCGGCCGACGCAAGCGCGCCGAAGTACATCGAATTGAGGTGGTTTTTGGTCCGTCGGTACAGCGGCAGCCTCACGATGCAGCGTTCCGCCGATAATTCCTCGATGACCGGGGCTATGTAAAAGAGGAGGGGTATCTTCCAGAACGTGTACAGGCGCAGCTCAAGCGTCCTTTTTATCTTGGCGAAAAAACCCGCGGCGGGAGATCTTTCCTGCGCCGGGGCGCTATTTTCTGTCTTCTCCACTGTCGGTCCCTCCCGTTTTCTCAAGGCGCAGCAGCCGCAATATGTTCTCCCCGGAAACCCGGTCGAAATCGTCCGGATCCAGCCTCAACCGCGCGATCTTTTCTATCTCTTCATAAGGAAAGCCGAATGGAAAATCGCTGCCGAAGAGCAGGCGATCGCTCCCGTACCGGTCCAGGAAGGCGGATATCTCTCCACTCGAGGCAAGCGCGGTATCCGCGTACACCGTCTTGCTATCCCACATTCCCGACCGCAGAATCGCCTGGAATCCCCCGTTCAGCCCGCCCAGGTGCGGGATGATCACCGGTGTCCGCCCATCGATGCGTTTCACCATATACCTTGTATTCTCAAACGACTCCTCGAGCACGATCGGCAGACCCAGGCGGTATATTTCCTGGAGAAACTCCTCGCAGCGCGGGTCGTCGTAATTATAGACGGGCTCGTGTTCGTGGCGGTGCCATTTGACGCCGCGATATCCCCGGGACAGCTCCTCCCTGCGGAAATCGTTCCAGACGAAATAATAGGCGTGGAAATTCGGGTCCGTATTCTGGATATCGAGTACGTAGCGGTTGGCGCGCTGCCGGCACTGGATCCAGCCTGCGTTGTCCCGGAAGTTCCAGTCGTATCTGTCGTAAATGTCTTCAACGGGCGCGTACAGGCACGCCCCGTCGATACCCGCGCGGCCGAGATACTCCCGGATGGTCTCGATGGGCAGGTCCGAGTTCTGCACGCCGCAATGCATGTGGGAATCGATGATCATGAGTTTCTAGTTTCCAGTCTCGAGTTTCGAGTTAAAAGACAATTACAGGACTGCTGCTTCAGCCGCAATGTCATGGTGAGCCTGTCGAACCATGACACCTTTGACGCTGATTCAAGTTCCCTTTCCTTCGAGGATGCGGCGGACGCGTTCGAGCTCTTCGGGCGAGTCCACTTCCACCGAGTCGTAGGCGGATTCGACCACTTTTATCCGGAATCCGTTCTCCAGAGCCCGCAGCTGCTCCAGCGCCTCGAGCCGCTCGAGACGGCTCTGTTCGAGAGCCGCGAACTCGGCGAGGAAACTCCTGCGGTAGGCGTAAATGCCGTGATGTTTGTAGTAATCGGCCTTTCCTTCCGTGTCGCGGACGTACGGCACCTGCGCCCGGGAGAAATAGAGGGCGAACCCTTCCCGATCGAAGACGACCTTGACGGCATGCGGATGTGAAATCTCTTCCTGTCTCCGGATCCGGTAGATGAGGGTGGAGAACGCCAGCGCTTCGTCCCGGACCAGAGGCTCTATTACTTCCGCGATCTGGTCCGGCTCGAACAGCGGCTGGTCTCCCTGCACATTGACCACGATGTCGCGGCCGTCCAGGTCCAGGCTCGCCGCGGCTTCCGCAATCCGGTCCGTTCCGGAACGGTGGCGGGGCGAGGTCATGATCGCGTTTCCCCCGAATCCCCGCACGGCGCGGAAGATGCGCTCGTCATCGGTGACGACGGCGGTGAACGAAACCCTCCCGGAACGCAGCACCCGGTCGTAAACGTGCCGCACCATCGGCCGGCCGCACAGGTCCGCCAGCGGTTTTCCTTCGAACCGGGATGACGAATAGCGGGCGGGTATCAGGCAGACGACCCGCGCGGAATACCCGTTACAGGAAGGGGTCTGTTTTCCGGAGGTAGTTGACGACATAATCCCGTATTCCCTCCTCGAGGGTGTGGAAAGCAAGGGGACATCCGGAAGCGCGGAGCTTCTCCATCCGGGCCTCCGTGAAATACTGGTACTGGTCGCGCACTGCTTCCGGCATGTCGATGTATTCGATCCGCGGCTCGAGCTCCAGCGCCGCAAATACGGACCGGACCAGGTCTTTCCATGTCCTGGCGTGCCCGGTGCCCAGATTGTAAATGCCGTTCGCTTCGGGCCGGTTCAGGAACCACCACAGGACCTCCACGCAGTCCTTGACGTAAATGAAATCCCGCAGCTGTTCCCCGTCCTTGTATCCCTCGCGGTGCGAGCGGAAGAGCCTCACCTTCCCCGTGTCCCTGACCTGCCCGTACGCCTTGTGGACGACGCTCCGCATGTCTTCCTTGTGGTACTCGTTGGGTCCGTAGACGTTGAAAAACTTTATGCCGGCAACGCGGTTCTGCATCTCGTTACGCAGGACGCCGAGATCGAAGACGTGCTTTGAGTAGCCGTACATGTTGATGGGGCGGAGCTTGAGAGTGACCGCGTCCTCGTCGGAAAATCCGAGCGACCCGTCTCCGTAGGTGGCGGCGCTGCTCGCGTAGATGAACCTGATTTCTTTCCGGACCGCCCATGCGGCCAGGGCGCGGGTGTAGAAATAATTATTCCGCATCAGGTAATCTGCGTCGCGTTCCGTCGTGGAGGAGCATGCGCCCATGTGGACGACCGCCTTCACTTCGAAGGAGATGCGGTCGCCGAGGACCATTTCGAGGAATGTGTCCTTGTGAACGAAATCGTAATAACGCCTGCCGGCCAGGTTTTTCCATTTGTCGCCCCGGCCGAGATGGTCGACGATGAGTATATTGTCGATCCCCTCTTCGTTCAGCTTCCAGACAAAGGCGCTGCCGATAAATCCCGCGCCGCCGGTTACTATTATCATTTTACAGTACCTTAGCCGCCTTTTTTACTCCGGCCGCGATCTGTTCCAGCCGCTCGGGGGACATCCTGATCGGGATCGGCATCACGAGGGTCCGCGACAGGATTTTCTCCGCGTTGGGGATCCGGTTCGTCTCGTAAGTCTGTTTCCCCTTGTACCCCGGGTCCTTGAACGGGTACTTCTTCGAGTTCGCCGTCGACCGGGCCAGGAAGTGCTCCCAGTTCGGGAGGTAATGCCAGAGATTGTCTTTGTAATAAATGGCATCGATTCCCGCGGCGGCCATCTCCTTCTGGAAACGCCGGGCGGCGTTCCGATTGGGAAGATTATAGGCGAGAAACGTCGCCGAATCGCCTTCAGGGTCATGGAGGAGCCGGAACCTCACGCCTTTCACTTCCCCAAGTATACGCTTCACGGCCGCTTTGTTCTTTTTCTGCTCGGCGATGATGTATTCGAGCTTGCGCAACTGCGCGAGCCCCATTGCTCCCTGGAATTCGTTCATCCGGTAATTGAATCCAAGAATGGTCCTCCCCTCCAGCGCCCTGCTCACCTTCGGGTTATGGTCATGTCCGTGATCGTGATACCAGTCGGCCCGGTTGTAACGCTTCTTTCTGTTCGTCACGATCATCCCCCCTTCGCCGGTGGTGATCGTCTTGTAATAATCGAAGCTGAAAATCCCCATCTCGCCGAAGGTGCCGAGTTTTCTTCCCTTGAAGCTTGCCCCGACAGCCTGGGCCGTATCTTCGAGCACCAGGAGTCCGTTTTTCCGGGCGGACTTCAGAATCCGGTCGATCCGCGCCGGCGCCCCGCACATGTGCACGGGAATCACCGCCCTGGTATGCTTCGTGAGCTTCGCTTCGATATCGTCGGGATCGAGATTGAGGGACTCGTCGATGTCGGCGGGAACGGGAATGGCGCCGGCCTCGAGCACGGCCTCCCACGTCGCAATAAAAGTAAAAGCCGGCACGATAACCTCGTCGCCCGGACCGACGTCCAGCGCGGACAGGGAGACTTTCAGGGCGGCCGACCCGGAGGTGACGCCGAGCGCGTGCCGCGCCCCGCAGTACGCGGCGAAGGCCTGCTCGAATTCCCGGACCTTGAAGACGCCCCTTCTTTCCCGGTCGAACCCGTACCGCATCAGGACGCCCGTATCCATGACGTCCATTACTTCTTTTCGTTCCTCATCTCCGATCAGTTCAAATCCCGGCATCTTTATCTCCTGCCGTGTCATTCTGAGCCAGTCGAAGAATGACACTTATCTATGTTGCCATCCTTCGACTGGCTCAGGATGACGCTCCACCCCCCCCTTAGCAAAGGGGGGCAGGGGGGATTTTAAAGGATTTCTTTATATATATCGATCGCTTCCTGGATGCTCACCTTGCGCGGGTTGTTCTCCAGCGGACGCTGCACCGTCATGGCGATGCGTGCCAGCGTGGGCAGGTCTTCCTCCGAAACGCCCAGCGCCGAAAGACAGGTCTTGATCCCGCAATCATCGATCAGCAGCTCCACTGCGTCCACGGCCAGTCCGGCGGCATCCCTGATGGAGACCCCCTCCGTGATCTCTCCCATCATCTCCGCGACTACGGCGAACTTTTCGAGGGCGCTCGGAAGGTTGAACTCCATTATGGGCGGAAGCATCAGCGTGTTCGCCAGGCCGTGCGATATGCCGTATTTGCCGCCGAGCGGATATGAGAGAGAGTGCGCCGCGCCCACCCCGGCGTTGACCAGCCCCAGTCCCGCGTACAGGCTCCCGAGGAGCATGCTCTTTCTCGCTTCCACGTCGGATCCGCTGTGCACGCAAACCCGGAGATTGTCCGCAATGAGCCGGATCGCTTCCAGCGAGAACAGCTCGCTCATCGGATTGGCCTGGACGGATGTATAGGATTCTATCGCGTGGCAGAGGGCGTCCAGGCCCGTCGTGGCGGTGACTTCCGGCGGGAGGCCGAGGGTCAGCTCCGGATCGAGGAGCGCGACTTCGGGGAAAAGAAACGGACTGTTCATTCCCTCCTTTTTCATCAGGTCCTTCCGGAGGAAGACCGCCGTGAATGTCACTTCGCTGCCCGTTCCCGCCGTGGTGGGCACCATGATCTTGGGAAGGCCGGCTTTCGGGACCCTGTTCAGGCCGAGACATTCCGCGGCCGTTGCATTGCCGGCGGCCAGAACGGAAACCGCCTTGGCCGTGTCCATCGCGCTTCCGCCTCCGATCCCCACGACGACGTCGTTTTTATTCTTCCGGGCAAACCTCGCCGCCTCGTCTCCGAGCTCCAGTTCCGGCTCTCCGTTAACCCCGTCGAAAATGGAAAAGCGCAGCCCGCTGGCTTTCAGCACCGACGAAACCTGATCCTTCATTCCCCTGGCTGATACGGCCTGGTCAATAACGATCAGCGGCTTGCCGCCGAGTTCCCGGACCAGCTCGGGCAGCCGCGCGAACGACCCGCATCCGAAGATGATCTTCCTGGCACCGGTGAAGGAAAAGATCCTTTCCATAATTTTTCCCTTTCTCCCTTCCGATAATCCAGCCGATTCTCTTTATCCCCCCTTTGGATAAGGGGGGCAGGGGCGATTTTTACCATCTCAATTCCCCTTTATTCCCTTTTTCAAAGGGGGAAAACAGGCTATGGATCAGCGTCTGGAAATTATGTTTACGCCGGACTGTAAGTCAAGCTTTTTTATTGGAGGTATACCAGTCGATCTGGCGGCAGATGCCGCGTATTATCTGCACCTCCTTCGAATAGAGCATCAGCCGGGAAAAGAAGCGCCTGACGTGGGACATCCAGTACTCAGGGTTTTCCGGCCGGATGTAGTCTATTCTGACAAACATCTCCCGGAGCTGGCCGTACATTCCCTCCAGCTCGGAGGAATCGGCGAGGCGGGGAGTGAACCCTTCCGTAACGGCGGCGGATGCCGTAAAGACCTCGTAACAGAGGATCATCACCGCATGCGAGAGGTTGATGGACTTGAATTCCTTTGCCGTCGGAACCGAAACGAAGGCATGGCAGAGCCTCAGCTCTTCGTTGGTAAGACCGATATCTTCCGGCCCGAAGAGAAGGGCGATCCGGTTGTTCGCGGAAAGATCGACCAGCCGGCCCGCGAGCTCGCGGGGTCCGATGAGCGGTCCGCGCATCCCCCCCGCCCGGGAAGTCGTCCCGGCGATAAACTGAAAACCGGAGAGGGCCTCTTCCAGGCTGCCGCAGTACCGTATACGCTCGACCACGTCCGCGGCGAGGTGCGTCGCCATCCGCCTGACATCTTCCATGTCGGGCGGTTCGGGGCAGACGACGATCAGGTCCCTGACGCCCATGTTCTTCGCCGAACGCGCCGCGGCGCCGATATTGCCGGCGTATTTAGGGTTATGGAGCACGACGGCGATATTCTCCATCCTTGCCCTGTGCTTTACCGCCTGCTGATTCTCCCGTTCTTTCATGTCTCGGCCTTTTCTTGCGCAACCTTTTGAATCGGTTGCCTGGAATGTGCTAATAACGGGGTATTGGTTTTTGGGTTTTCGGACCCATTACCCAATACCTAATTACCTGATGCCTTATTCATTATAAACAAAAAACATGGCCGACGATTTCCCGCATATCCTGAAGCAAGCTGCCGCGGAGCTGGGCTGCGCCCTCGGACAGGAGGAAATTGCTTTATTCGAAGCATACCGGCGCGAGCTCCTCTTCTGGAACGGCAAAATGAATCTTGTTTCGCTGAAAGCCCCGGAAGACCTGCCGGTCAAGCATATCGCCGATTCCCTCTCCGCGCTCCCGTTCATCCCGGAAGCCGCCGTCGGCCTCCTCGATCTCGGCGCGGGAGCCGGCTTCCCGGGGATTCCCCTCAAGATCGTCCGGCCTCGTCTCCATCTGCTCCTGCTCGAGTCGTCCCGCCGGAAGGTATCCTTTCTCAAGACGGTCATTCGCGCCCTTGACCTGGAAAACGCCGAGGCGATCAATGCCAGGGCGGAGGAACTTTCCTCGGATTTCCGGGAAAGGTTCGACGTCGTGATCTCGCGGGCCGCGCTCAAGCTTCCGGAATATATCAGGATAGCAGCCCCCCTCGTCCGGCCGGGGGGGATCCTTATCGCCATGAAGGGAAAAAATCCGCGGGCGGAAATGGAGGAGGCGGTCCGTCTTGAAAAGCGGACGGGGACCCGGCTCGACACGTCGCGCGGACTGAGGCTTCCGATCCTGGGCAACGAGAGGAATATTGTAGTTTTTTCGAAGGGTTAGGGTGACGCAACTTCATCAAAATATCGCTTCTAAAACCCCTTTTATTGTGTTACATTCGCCGCGAATCCGTGCTGAAACAAAGCGAAGGAATTTTTTTACACTTCTCCTGAAGTACTCACGCCGGCCTGAAATATTTTACTTGCCTCGGAGCCTGCAACCCGATGCCGGAAGCCCGGACATGAAAATAATCTGCATAGCCAACCAGAAGGGTGGGGTGGGAAAGACCACGACCGCCATCAACCTTTCCGCCTCCCTGGCGGTGGCGGAAAAGCGCACCCTCCTGATCGACTGCGATCCCCAGGGAAACGCCAGCAGCGGCCTCGGCGTGGAGAAAGCCGCCATTCGCGAAAAGAGCCTGTACCGCGCCCTGACCGGACAGATGGCCTTTGCGGAAGCCGTCGTGGGAAGTCCCCTTCCCAACCTGGACGTGGTTCCCTCCGACCAGGACCTGATCGGCGTGGAGCTTGAATTCATCAACATCGCGGACCGCGAGAAGCAGCTTCGGATGCAGCTGTCCGGATTCCCGGGGATTTCGAAGTACGATTACGTGATCATAGATTGCCCGCCTTCGCTCGGACTTCTCACCATCAACTCCCTTGTCGCCGCAGACAGCCTGCTGGTACCGCTCCAGTGCGAATATTTTGCAATGGAGGGACTGGGCATGCTGCTGAACACCGTCCGGATCGTCAAAGCGAGGCTCAACCCCCCACTCAACCTCGCCGGCATTCTCCTCACCATGTTCGACTCGAGGAACCGGCTCTCGCATCTCGTCGCCGAAGACGTCCGGAAGCATTTCGGCTCCAGGGTTTTTCACACCGTGGTCCAGAGAAACGTCAGGCTTTCCGAAAGCCCGAGTCACGGCCTCCCCGTTCTTCTTTACGACTTGAAGTCCCGGGGGGCAATCTGCTATCTGGAGCTGGCACGCGAAATAATGTCCAACGGGAGGATCTGATGCCGCCACCCAAAAATCTCCTCGGAAAAGGCCTCGGGGCAATCTTCCCCGATCTGGCCGCGGATCTCGCCGCGGACCTTACCGGCACCCATCCCGCCTATATCCAATGCGGGATCGAGGAGCTTGTACCCAACCGTTACCAGTCGAGAAAGATCTTTGCCGCGGAGGACCTGGATTCGCTGGTCGCCTCGATCCGGGAAAGCGGGATTATCCAGCCGATCGTCGTCCGGAGGACCCAGCGCGGATTCGAGATCATCGCGGGAGAGCGCCGCTGGCGCGCCGCCCAGAAAGCGGGCCTGAAACAGGTACCCGTTGTCGTCCGCGAGGCGGGGGACATGGAGACGGCCGCCATTTCGCTGATAGAGAACGTTCAGCGTTCCGATCTGAACCCGATGGAAGAAGCGGAGGCGTACGAGGCCCTTGCCCGCGAGTTCGATTTGACCCAGGAGGATATTTCCGCGCGCGTCGGCAAGGACCGGTCCACCGTGGCCAACGCTCTGAGGCTCCTTCGCCTCCCCGAAGAGGTAAAGAAGGCGCTCAGGGACCGGCGGCTTTCCGCGGGTCACGCCCGCGCCCTCCTCGCCCTCGGGACGAGGGACGAACAGCTCCGGGCGGCCCGGGAGGTGCTGAAGAAATCCCTCAGCGTGCGGGAGACGGAGGAGCTGATACGCAAGGCGCGGAAAAAAGCCCCGGTACGGCGCCCGAAGCCAAAGGATCTGCACATGACCGAGCTGGAAAAAAAGCTTTCCGCGCGGATGATGACCAGGGTCTCCGTTAAAGGGTCGGGCAAGGGGGGGACAATCCAGGTCAGGTATACTTCAAATAACGATCTGGACCGGATCGTGCGGATAATCCTGGAAGGGGATTAATTCTCGTTATTGTGTCCCCGCTCACAAAAGACCGCTTGCATTTTTTGCCGTATGTAATATGTTAAACCGCGCCTGTCGAGGGGCGCTCTGAAAATATAAAATCACCTTAACAATTCGGTATTATTAATTTTTTTCTCTTTCGTCGTTCTCAGGAAATTCCGGTGGGCCAGTAATGGATGCGAAGAGATTCGGCGCAGCTATCAACAAATGTTGACAGGCTGTTGATAAAGGTCGGTTGTTTTGGAAATTATCTGGGAAAAAAGCCTTAAAATTATTAAGGAAAAAGTCACACAGCAGAATTTCGATACGTGGATACAACCTCTTAAGATCCACTCCATCGAAGGTGAAAACATCCAACTCGCCGTGCCCAATAAATTTTTCCGCGACTGGCTGTCCGATAACTATCAGGCCGTCCTCCGGGATGCCATTTCCGCCGTTACAGGCTTCAAGCCCAATATTCACTTCCTGATCGACGGGCGGGTGCAGGCGCCGTTGCCGGCCGCCGCGGAGAAAACGGCCGAGCCCCCCCAGAGGAGAAACTCCAGCAGCATTCCTTCGAATCTGAATCCTCAATACAGTTTCGAGAGGTTTGTGGTCGGCCCCAGCAACCAGTTCGCTCACGCCGCCTGTGTTGCGGTCGCCGAACAGCCGGCAAAAAACTATAATCCCCTTTTCCTTTACGGCGGCGTCGGCCTGGGCAAGACCCATCTGCTCAATGCGATCGGCCTGAATTCGTACCCCGCTTCAGCCAAGAGCGTGCTCTTCGTCTCGGCCGAGGAATTCATGAACGAGCTGATAAGCTGTATCCGCTACGACAAAATGCCGAAGTTCCGGGAGAAATACCGGAACACCAATATCGATTACCTCCTCATCGACGACATCCAGTTCATCGCGGGAAAAGAGCGGACCCAGGAAGAATTCTTTCATACTTTCAACACATTGCACGATGCCGGAAAGCAGATCGTCGTCACGAGCGACAAGTTCCCCCGGGATATCCCAAATCTGGAAAGCCGGCTGAGATCGAGGTTCGAGTGGGGCCTTGTCGCCGATATTCAGCCGCCCGAAATGGAGACGAAAATAGCTATTCTGGTCAAAAAGGCCCAGGAGAACGGCTTATCACTCCCGAATACCGTGGCCCATTTCATCGCCTCCAAGGCCGAATCCAGCATCCGCGAGCTGGAGGGATACCTTGTCCGGATCGCTGCGTACGCATCCCTTACCAACAGGGAAATCAACATGGATCTGGTAAAGGAAGTACTGAATAAAATTATTAAAAAGGGAGACGCCAGGGAGCTTACTGTTGATGAAATCGTCAAGACCGTCGCCGGCCGGTTCGGAATTAAGCTGAGCGACCTTAAATCGGAAAAAAAGAATAAAAATCTTGTCTTACCGCGCCAGATCACCATGTACCTCTCCCGCAAGCTGACGTCCGATTCCTTCCCGGACATAGGCGCCAGGATCGGTGGAAAAGACCATTCGACGGTTATTTACGCGTACAACAAAATCAAAAAACAGATCGCGGAAGACGTAAAACTGAAGAAAATGGTCGAGGAGATCGAGGAACTCCTGCTCAAGAATGGTTGATAACTCGATTAATAGGTTATCCACAGGAGGGATGGGAATAAAAATATGATATAATTAGTGATTCTCAGTTATCCACATAATCGACAGGAACTACTGCTATCTACTTTATTATTACATATACAAAAAGGATATTAGAATATGGACTTCAAGATCCGCAGAGACGTTTTACTCGACGGGGTGCAGAAGACCTTGGGGATCGTGGAAAAGAGAACAACGATGCCCATCCTGAACAATATCCTGCTTAAGGCCGGAGAAGGACGGATCCGGATAATCGCGACGAACAGGGAGATAGTCCTGATCGCCGATTATGAGGCGGAAATCGCCGTACCGGGGGACATCACTGTTTCGGCGAGAAAGCTTTACGAGATGATCCGGGAAGTGCCGGCCGAGACGCTCCATTTCACGCTGAACGATACAAACTGGATAACGATGAGCTCCGGAAGGATCAGGTACAGGATGCCGGGTATTTCTGCGGAAGATTTTCCTAAGGTGGACGAAATGGAGGCCGTTCCGTTATACAGGCTGAGCGCTGAGATGATCCGCGACCTGATCAACAAGACGTATTTTGCGATGTCGACGGAAGAGATGAGGGTCAACCTGAACGGTACCCTGATCGAGACGGAGAAAGACGGAGACCGGAGCCGTCTCAAGCTTATCGCCACGGACGGATACAGGCTCTCGGTGGCGGCGGCCGATGCGGGATCCGCGGAGTTCCTTCAGCTCGAAAAGGGGATTATCGTGCCGAGGAAGGCAGTCGGCGAGATCCGGAAGCTGGTCGAGGACGAGGGGAAGGAAGTGGAAATAGGCGCCAGGAAAGGGCAGTGCCTGATCAGGAGCGGCAACGTCCTCCTCAAGGTGAACCTGATAGAGTCGGATTTTCCGGATTACAGGAAAGTTGTGTCCATGGACAGGGGAACGGCCGTCGAGCTCGACAGGGCTGTTTTCATCCAGTCGCTCCGTAGAATGGGAGTCATCTCCAACGAGAAATACAGCGGCGCCGTGCTCCGGCTTACGAAGGGGAAAATGCTTCTGACCTCCACCAACCCCGACATAGGCGAGGCAAGCGATGAGATAGAGATCGACTATAACGGAAAAGAGGTGGAGGCCGCCTATAATGTGCACTATCTGATCGACGCCGTGGAGGCCATCGACGACGAAAAGATAGTTTTCGAGATGCGCGACGCGCTGAAGCCGGGCACCGTGCGTCCCGCGGGCCCGGACGGCTATCTTTGTGTAATAGTAGCCTTAAAAGTTTAAAAACTGGATATAATTTAGTCTCAAATTTCAGGTTTCAGGTCTGGCAGTTGTTGAAAACCCTAACCTGCTGGTGTTGTGTCCTGAAAATAAGCTGAATAAATGTCATTTCGAGTGAAACGAAAATCTTGATAACTGCAAAGAAATTGCATGATATCTCCCTTCGGTCGATATGACGCTTATTCAGAGACAGCACACCAGTCAGGTAGTTTTCTGAACTTGAGGCTTGAGACCTGAAACTATTTTAATGAGGTAACATTTTGGCGAAGGAAGAAATAAAAAACAACAACAGGAACGGCGCGGAAAGCTACAGCGCCGACAGTATAAAAGTACTGGAAGGACTCGAGGCGGTCCGCAAACGGCCCGCCATGTATATCGGCTCGACCGGGAAAGAGGGCCTGCACCACCTTGTGTACGAAGTCGTGGACAACAGCGTGGACGAGGCCTCCGCCGGATTCTGCGATACGATCGACATCAGGATACGCGTGGACAACAGCGTTCTCGTGGACGACAACGGCCGCGGTATCCCGGTGGACATGCATAAAACGGGGGTTTCGGCCGCCCAGGTCGTCCTCACCAAGCTCCATTCCGGCGCGAAATTCACGAGCGACAACTACAAGATCTCCGGCGGCCTGCACGGCGTCGGCGTATCCGTCGTGAACGCCCTCTCCGAGGCGCTGGAGCTTGAAGTCCGCAGGGACGGCAAGCTTTATCACCAGTCGTACCAGCGCGGGATCCCCACGTCGAAGCTGGAGATCGTCGGGAAGACCCGCGGCCGGGGAACGAAGGTCATCTTCAAACCTGACGCCGAGATCTTCGACGATCTCGAATTCAGCTTCGACGTCCTGGCCAACCGGCTCCGCGAGCTCGCCTTCCTCAACAAGGGAATAAAGATAACGCTCACCGACGAGCGCGAAGAGAAGAAAAGCGAGTTCTTCTACAAGGGCGGGATCGTCTCCTTCGTGGAATACATCAACCGCCACAAGGGCGTGCTGCACAAAAAGCCGATATATTTCGAGGGGGCGAAAGAGGACTGCTCGGTGGAGGTAGCCCTCCAGTACAACGACACCTACGGCGAGAATATTTTCTCCTTCGCCAACAGCATCAACACCACGGAGGGCGGAACGCATCTGAGCGGCTTCAAGTCGGCGCTCACGCGCGTCATCAATAATTACGCCTCCGCCAACAAAATGATCAAGAACGACAAGGAGCAGCTGAAGGGCGAGGACGTCCGCGAAGGGCTCTCCGCCGTGATCAGCGTGCGCCTGCGCGATCCGCAGTTCGAGGGTCAGACCAAGACGAAGCTCGGCAACAGCGAGATCAAGGGGCTGGTGGAGGGGATCGTCTACGACAGGTTCGGGAGCTTCCTCGAGGAGAATCCCTCTATCTCGAAGCAGGTCCTGTCGAAAGCGCTCGACGCCGCCCGCGCCCGCGACGCCGCCCGGCGCGCGAAGGAGCTGACGCGCCGGAAGAGCGCGCTCGAGGTGAGCGCCCTCCCCGGAAAGCTCGCCGACTGCCAGGAGAAAGACCCCTCCCACAGCGAGCTGTACCTGGTGGAAGGGGACAGCGCCGGCGGATCGGCCAAACAGGGGCGCGACCGGAAGAACCAGGCGATCCTGCCTCTGCGCGGAAAGATCCTCAACGTAGAGAAGGCGCGGTTCGACAAGATGCTCCAGAACGAGGAGATCAAGACGATCGTCACCGCGCTCGGGACGGGGATCGGCAAGGAAGAGGACTTCGACATCGCGAAGCTCCGCTACCACAAGGTGATCATCATGACGGACGCGGACGTGGACGGGCTGCACATCCGCACGCTCCTCCTCACGTTCTTCTTCCGGCAGATGAAGGGGCTGATCGAGCGGGGGTATCTCTACATCGCCCAGCCGCCGCTGTTCAAGATCGCGGAGAAAAAGAAGGAGACATACCTCCACACCGAGGAGGACATGAGGAATTTCGTCCTCCAGAACGGCGTCGGCAAGATATCCCTTTCCATCGAAAACGGGAGCGCCGTCTCCGGCAAGCGGCTTCTTGATCTGATTCAGAAAGCGGTAAGGATCGAGGCCAAGCTCGACAAGTTCGAAAAGGAGGAAAAGGACCGCGACGTCATCCGCATCCTGGCGGGCGATCCCGCGTTCGGGCAGAACGACTTCAAGTCGGAAGCATCGCTCACGAAGCTCGCCAGGCGCACGCAGAAGGCGGTCGGTGCGAAAGTAGCGGCGTTTACAGTGGAAGCCGATCCGGAGCAGGCCGGGTACCGCCTGCGCTTCTCCATCCGCCGCAACGGCCACACCTCCTCGACCTGCGTCGACCGCGACCTCCTCAAAAAGCCGCTGTTCAGCGAGATCAGGAACCTCCTGTCGCAGGTGAGCGTGCTGGGCGAAAGCCCCTACAGGGTTTCGATCGGCGATAACCCGGAGGACGCGGAGACAAAGACGCTCGACAGCATGGCGGCCCTGGTCGAGTTCGTGCTCCAGTCCGGCCAGAAGGGGATCTCCGTCCAGCGCTACAAAGGCCTCGGAGAAATGAACCCGGAGCAGCTCTGGGAGACGACGATGAATCCGGAGAAGAGGACTCTTCTCCAGGTCAAGGTCGAGGACGCCGTCATCGCCGACGAGATATTCACGACGCTGATGGGCGACGCCGTGGAGCCGAGGAAAAATTTCATATACGAAAACGCCTTGTACGCCCAGAATCTGGATGTATAGACCCGTCATCCTGAGCCGGTCGAGGATGACGGGTCTTTTCTGCAGACTCATGGAAAAGATCGTCCGAAAAAGAGATCTGAATAGTTTCGATGAAATCCGGGAAAACCTTTCTTTTTGGCTCTCAAAAGATCCGGAGGAGAGAGTAGCCGCGGTAGACGCCTTGAGGAAACAACTCCATGGAAGTTCAGAGGGACTTCAGAGATCTGTTCGCGTTATTCAACGCCCATAAGGTAGATTACATTGTTATTGGAGCTTATGCGCTCGCGCATTACGGCGTCCCGAGATATACGGGAGATATGGACATCCTTGTCCGCGCGGACGAAAATAATGCCCAGGGAATTCTGGAAGCCCTTAATGATTTCGGTTTCGGGGCTCTCGGATTGAAGCAGTCCGATTTTTCACGCCCCGAGCAGGTTATTCAACTGGGAACGGCGCCGGTTCGCATAGATATCGTTACATCCATTACCGGGGTGTCCTGGGAAGAAGCATCAGCCGGAAAGACAGAGGGGAATTACGGGGGAGTAAAGGTGTTTTACCTCGGACGCAACCAGTTTATCTCCAATAAGCGCGCCCTTGGGCGAAAAAAAGACCTGGCCGACCTGGAGGCCCTGGGAGAAACGGAATGAAAAATGAGGACTGTCATGGTTCGACAGGCTCACCATGACAGTCTTTTTTTGTAAGCGGATTAAAACGCAAAACATTGTGTGCCGGATGACATAGCGTTTGGGAACCAAACACAGCTCCCGTTATTTTGCCTCTATTGCTCTTACCGAAACCAGAAACCAGAAACCAGAAACTGATTACCCTTCTCAGGGTATTACTTGAACATCATCTTCAATTCCGTCAGGCCCGCGATCGTCCTCCTCTCCGTCTCGAAGCCGCCCTTCTCGAATACCCGGAGCATCGGCTGGTTGTCGGCGAGGACGTCGGCCGTGAAGCCGAGGACGCCCTGGCGCTTCGCCAGGTACGTGAGATACGCCAGCAGTTCCGTTCCGATTCCTTGCCCCTGGTAGTCGTCGCGGACGGCGAAGGCCACTTCCGCCATGTGGCTGTCGGGGTCTATATAATAGCGGCCCACCCCGGCAAATATTTCCCGGTCTTTCTGGTATGTGACGACAACGATGGCCATTTCCCGGGTGTAATCTATGACGACGAGCTCCTGCAGCCTGTCGTGCGGCATGTCCTTCCGCTTCGAAATGAACCTCCTGTAGAGGCTGAGGTCGGACATCGCATGGATGAATTCTCTCAGGTGCGGCTCGTCGCTCGCCTTGATCGGCCGGAAAAAGAGCTCGACCCCCGTCTTCGTCGTTCTGTATGCTTCGAATTCCTCCGGGTAGCGCCCTTCCTCGCCGGAGATGAAGGCCTGGTCGGGATACACCAGGCCGCTCTTTTTTGCCTCCTCCACCAGCCATGGCTGGAAATCCGGATGGGCGATCTGGATGAGCTCCATCGCCCGCTCGCGGATGCTTTTCCCCCGCAGGTAGGCGATGCCGTACTCAGTGACCACATACTGTATATCCCCCCTGATCAGGGCGGCCGAGGCCCCCTCTTTGAGCGAGGGGACGATCCTCGACACCTTCCCGCCCTCGGTGGTCGACTCCAGGGCGAGGATGCTTCTTCCGCCCCGCGACAGGGCGGCTCCCCGCATGAAATCCGCCTGCCCGCCCGTGCCGCTGTAGAAAAGCTTCCCGATGGATTCCACCGTGGTCTGTCCCGTCAGATCGATTTCCAGCGCCGTGTTGATGGCAACCATGTTATCGTGCCCGGCAATGACCAGGGGGTTGTTCGTATAGTCCACCTGGCGGAACTCGAATTCGGGATTGTCGTTGAGATAATCATAAGTCTGCCGGCGGCCCATGCAGAATGTCGCCACGGCCTTCCCGCGGTTGATCGTTTTCCGGGAATTGTTGATGACGCCGGACCTCATCAGGGCGATTGCCTCGTCGCCCATCAGCTCCGTGTGCAGTCCCAGGTCCTTTTTCCCGGACAGGCTGGACAGGATTGCGTTGGGGATGCTCCCGTATCCCACCTGGATGGTGTCTCCGTCCTGGATGAGGCCGGCGACGTGCCTTCCGATGCGGCGGGAGATATCGGTATCCGCTTCCCGGGAGAACTCGATCAGCTCTTCGTCGTGCGGGATCACGTAATCGACTTCGTCCAGGTGGATGAAGGTGTCGCCGTGAACCCTGGGCATGCGCCCGTTTGCCTGGACGATCACCATTCCGGCCTGTTCGATCGCAGCCTTCACGACGTCGATGCTGATGCCGAGGCTCATGTATCCGAGATGATCGGGCGGAGACGCCTGGACGAGCGCGGCGTCAACCCGGACGAGACCCCGCCGGAGAAGCCGGGGCGCTTGCGAGAGAAAGAGAGGATTGTATTCCGCGTTCCCCCTGTTAACCGACTTCCTGATACTGTCGTCGATGAAGAAAGATTCCCTCCGGAATTTCCCGCGCAGCTTCTCCTCCGCGTACGGGGAGATCCCGAGGCGGATGATGCGGAGCGATTTCCGGAATTTTTCGGGCAGAGCGGAGGCATGCTCCAGGAACGAGTCGATAAGGAACTTCGGCTCCGCGCAGGCGGTCGCGATAAAGATGGTGTCGCCCCGGCGGATGCGGCGGAGGGCCTCGCCGGCGTCCCTGTACTTGAGGGGGAATCTCTTTTCCCAGTTTTCAGCGCTCATGGCCGTCCGTTGAGTCCGTTGCGTCTATTGCGTCTATTGCGTCTTATTGCGTTCTCTCAACTTCTCAGAGGCTTTATTTTGGGGGCGGGTAAATCGAGACGAGCGGGACGGATCATCGAGGCACCCCCAATGTCATTTCGAGTGACACGAGAAATCTTTGTTCCCTGAACCTGACGCCAACGTCTTACGTCTAATGTCCAATGTCTAAATTAACACAATTTCCGGAACGACCCAGGCATTTATTTTTAACGAAACTTTTCGGGAGGTTAAGTACGCAAGCGCCGTTTGATAATGGATATTGAGTTTTACATTTGTTATAAGATTAAGGTGATCTCTTTGAGCCTGATTCCAAATTCAAGGAGGAAGGATCATGGAAAAGAGAACGGCCCCTTCCCTCGACAAGATCGTGGAAGAGCAGATAAAGAAATGGCAGGTCAGCCAGAGAAAAAAGTACAAGAACCCGATCCGGCCCGTTATCACCCTCTCCCGGCTGTTCGGCTCCGGGGGAGACGCTCTCGCCCGGAAGGTAGCCGACGAGCTGAAGATAGATTTCTTCGATCACGAGATCATAAACGAAATCGCCCAGAACGCGAAAGTCAGCAAGCGCATTGTCGAATCTCTCGACGAGCAGGACCGGTCGGTCCTCGACGAATGGGTGGGCGCCCTCGGCGAAGACCACATGTGGTCCTACGAATATCTCAAGCACCTGACAAACGTCATCTGCGCCATCTCCGCCCACGGATATGCGATCATCGTCGGCCGCGGCGCGAGCTACATCCTGCCCAAGGAGGTTAGCCTGCGCGTCCTGGTTGTCGCGCCGCTTGAGGTGCGGGTCCGGAATACCATGGAGGAGATGAAGGTAGACGAAAAGGAAGCGAGGAGGCAGGTCCTGAGGGCGGACGCCGACCGCCGCGCCTTTGTCCAGAAGTATTACCGCGCCGAGCTGACGGAGCCGACCAACTACGACCTGGTCATAAACACGGAAAACACCGACCTGGACCTCGCCGCCAGGATCATCAAGGAGGAGTTCAATTCCCGGCACTGGTACGACTACAACGTGAGGAAGTGACAATCCAGCCGATAATGTCATACCGGCGAAAGCCGGTATCCAGGTGGCTTCCCCTTGGAAGCGGAAACAATAAAAAAAGCTGGATTCCGTGTCGCGCTTTGCTTGCACGGAATGACGAAATCGCAAGCAAGAAACCGTCTCACGAGGACAGGGGGGATTTTTAAAGGAATTTGTTTCATCTAAAAATCTCCCCCTCCCCCCTCTTTGCCAAAGAGGGGGAAAAAGGCAACGCTCCATGGAAGTTCAGAAAGACTTCGGGGACCTGTTCACGCTGCTCAACGAGCATAAGGTTGATTTCATCATCATCGGCGCCGCTGCCCTTAATGTTTACGGAGTGCCGAGATACGACATCCTGGTCCGGCCGGACGGGGACAACGCCCGGGGAGTTATGGCCGCGCTGGAGGAATTCGGGTTCGATGCTCCGGATTTGACTCCCGCCGATTTCTCCGTGCCCGGTAAAACGGTGTCGCTCGGCGAGCCGCCGGTGCGCGTGAAAATTACGACCTCACACACCGGGATGTCCTGGGAAGAGGCCTCGGCCGCCACGGTCGAAGGAGACTACCAGGGAATAAAGGTATTCTACCTGAGAGGCAACCAACTGCGCTTTCACCGTTTATAAAAAGAAGATGCGAAGTTGCGAAGAGCAGAGGACAGAAATGAGGTAAGCGATCCCCGCCCGGAAAGAAAGGCGGGGTTTTCTGTTTTTCAGCCCCGGGGAAAAACCGAAGTTGCGAAATTGCGAAGGTAAGCGGCTTAATCTCTTAAATGTCATTCCGAATCCGCCGGAGGCGGAGAGGAATCTTACCCTTTTTTCCAGAAAAAAGAGCGGGGTTTTTGGTTCCTGTTTTTAAGGTTTTCTGGCAAGCCATCATTGTTCCGTTTCATCACATCTATTTTCAAGCTTGCCGGGTTCCGTTGGCGGCCCCCGCCAACAATAAAGGCATTTATCAAAAGCAAATAAATCGGACCAGCCCGCGGAAGAAGAGATAAGTTTTTGAATGTAAACAGCTATTTTAATTTTACGTTGCCGTGGCACGCACTTTGGCGCTCGTGCCAAAGCCGGAGGGAGGAAAAACATCCACATGGCTGAGGGCATACTGCGAGACGGAAAGATATCGCGGCACTACGGAGATCAATCTCGACGAGCGGATCGGAAACAATAACGAAGTATTGACATTTCAATGATGGAGAAGGGGGGATTTTTAAGTTCAAATTCCGGCCGAATTATGATAGCAATTTTCTGTCTGAGGAGTATTTTTATTTGAGCTTTTCATAAACTGAAGCACGGCGTCCCGAAGCAGAGGACAGAAATGAAGGAAGCGAGCCCCGCCGGTCGAAAGATGGCGGGGTTTATTTTTTAGTGAAAAGTTATCAAAAGTTCAGATTAATCTGCAATGTTATGGTTCGACAGGCTCACCATGACATTGCAGAGATTCTGAGGTTTGTATCTCTGCGTGGAGAAAACCAGACCTGTCATCCCAATGAGGGCAGGCCGATCGCAAGAGACATTGCGGGGATTCCGGTTTAGATTATTGCTTAGTATCTTTGTGTGAGGAAATCCAGGTTCTCCCATTAGCCGAAGGTAAAAAGACGTGGCTGAAGGCTCCGTGGATACCGTAAAAATCACCGCCTCTCTCCTCTATAACTATGTCCGGTGCCCGCACCGGGTCGCGATGGACCTGTTCGAGGACCCCGAGAGGAGAGACCCGGTCAACCCGTTTGTCCAGCTCCTGTGGGACAGGGGCCACTCCTTCGAAAAAGAAGTAGTCGAGCAGCTGGACCTCCCCTATACGGACCTCAAGGAGTACCGCGGCTTCGAAAAAGAGCGGCTCACGCTCGAGGCGATGTCACGGGGCGACGGGCTGATCTACGGCGGCAGGATCGCGGCGGACGACCTCGCGGGCGAGCCGGATATTTTGCGGAACGACGGGAACGGTTACGCCGCGGGCGACATAAAGAGCGGCGCCGGCCTGGAGGGCGCGAACGAAGACTCGGACGGAAAACCGAAGCTCCACTATGCCGTCCAGCTTTCCCTCTACACGGACATCCTCGAGCGGAACGGCCTCTCCGCCGGACGGAACCCGTTCGTCTGGGACGTGCACGGGGAGGAGGTTGCCTACAGCCTGGACGATCCCCAGGGCCCGAGAAAGAAAACCACCCTGTGGGAAGAGTACGGGCGCGCCCTCGACCGGGTCCGCGATATCGCGGCGCGCCGCGCGCACACGCTTCCCGCCCATTCCTCCGGCTGCTCGCTTTGCCACTGGCGGACCGCCTGCCGCCGGCGGCTCGAAGGGATGGACGACCTTTCGCTCATTCCCGACCTGGGGCGCACCGCCCGCGACGCCCTCCTCGCGCGGGTCAAATGCCGGGAGGACCTGGCCGCCGCCGACCTGGGCGCGTTCCTGAGCGGGGATAAAACCTGCTTCCGCGGGATCGGCCCCGACACGCTCCGGAAATTCCAGGAGCGCGCCCGGCTCCAGCTCGCTACCGGCGCGAGGCCGTACCTGAAAGGGCCCGTATCCTTCCCGCAGGCGGAATGCGAGCTCTTCTTCGACGTCGAGACCGACCCGATGCGCGACGTCTGCTATCTCCACGGCTTCCTGGAGCGGCGGGGGGAGAACGAAAGGTACGTTTACTTCTTCGCCGGGGAGCCGACCGCGGAGGAGGAGAAGAGGGCGTTCGCCCACGCGCTCGGCTTCATCCGGGGGAGTGCCCCCTGCGTGGTTTATTACTATTCCGCCTACGAACGAACCGTCTGGAAGAGGCTCCAGGAGAAGTACCCGGACGTCACGGATGAAGAAGAGATCTTCGCGCTCTTCAATCCGGACCGGGCGGTGGACCTGTATCACCATGTCGTCCGGCCGAAGACCGAGTGGCCGACCTGCGACCATTCCATCAAAACGCTCGCGTCGCACCTGGGGTTCGCATGGCGGGATCCGAACCCGTCCGGCGCGGCGTCGATCGAGTGGTACCACAGGTGGACGCAGTCCCGCGAGCCGTCGGTCCGGCAGAGGATCTTCGAATATAACGAGGACGACTGCATCGCGATGAGGGTGCTTCTTGAGGGGATAAAGAATATGGAAAGAGAAAAAATTTGATTATATTTTTTACCGCAGAGACACAGAGGTATAAAGGAAAGAAGCTGCGAAGCTGAGAGGCTGAGCGCCTTAATGTCATTCCGGCGGAAGCCGGAATCCAGGTAGAAAAAGAATAAAATTAACCGCCGAGGACGCAGAGAGCGCAGAGAAATTGATTGATTTATATTTTGCCGCGAAGCCGCAGGCAAGCTGCGTCTCCGCGGCGAACCTCAACTGGAGTGCCGTTTATCCGTTGCCTGGAATGATGTAATAGTTATTCGGGATTTCACTCAACTATGTTCTTGCCCGGGCAGGCAGGTAGCCGCAGGCTTCAGCCTGCGCGTGTCATTCCGGCCCCTCGGGTGCCTCGGGGTAAACTCCAGCCGGAATCCAGAAATATAAAAGAAAACTAACCTCAGGGGCACAGAGTTAACGCAAAAAAAGAAGCTGAGAGGCTGAGAAAAGACCGAAGGTGAGAAGTTGAGAAGTTAGGCGGGCGTTATCTTCAAAGGGAGCTGTTCCTATCCTCGCAACCTCGCATCTTCGCAACTTCGTTCCTTGTGACCGGAGGCGGACGAGAAATCTTTCCAGCTTCATAGGAGCAGAAGAAATTCTCATTAAATCTGCGAAGAGGACTTTGTGATTCTATGTTCCTGAAAGTGCTATAAAACACCTATGAGAAAGTTCCTGGTTATAGTGCTGCTGGTTGCGGGGTGCGCGACGAATAAACCGTACGCGATCCCGCCCGAAATAAACGAGCGAAACATAAGGATAATAGAATCCGTTGGGCGTTGCATTGCGCCGTCACAACAATACCCCGTTCACATCGCTGACTCGAAATCTCCTAACGCTTGGTTCGATGGAGATAAGTTCGTCATCACCGAGGGAGCGTTTTCCTTTGATGATGATGCCTTGAAATTTATCGTGGCTCATGAGTTTGCCCACGAAAAACTCGGTCATCTGACAAAAATTAAAACAGTCGGCTACTCCACCACCGCCGCCATGATGGTGCTGAATGTTTTTATCCCCGGCGCCGGGCTTCTCAATCATGCCGTGAACCCCGCCGTAACAAATAATTTTAACAAACCGCAGGAGCTTGAGGCTGATCGGCTTGCATCATCAGCCTGCGAGTGCATGGGTATTCCCAATGAACGCCAGATTGAAATCCTTGAAGGGATGAAAGCACGGATGCAGGAAGGCGGATCCTTTTGGGCCGCGCATCCGTCATGGGACGAACGGATCAGGAACATCTCAAACCTGAATGAAAAATAAATGCTAAGAAGCTGAAGAGGCTGAGAAAAGACCGAAGGTGAGAAGTTGAGAAGCTGAGAAGTTAGGCGGGCGTTATCTTCAAAGGGAGCTGTTACCTATCCTCGCAACCTCGCATCTTCGCAGCTTCGTTCCTTGTGACCGGAGGCGGACGAGAAATCTTTCCAGCTTCTATGGGAATTATAAAGTGGAGTTTGTGATTCTATGCTCCTGAAAGCGCTATAATGTACCTATGAGAAAGTTCCTGGTCATAGTTCTGCTGATTGCGGGGTGCGCGACGACGTACCCGCCTTATAATGGGCCGCCGGAGTACACAGAGCGGTTCCGGGAAGCCGTAAGAAAGGTTTGCCCATGCTTTTCCTCTGATTGCAACTACGAACTCCTGATCTCATATACCGAGGAAGTATTTGCAATGTCTGAGGCCCCCAATAGGATTTTTCTTTCGTATGGTCAATTAAAAGCTCCCGATGATGATTTGATTTTTACCCTTGCCCACGAAATGGCCCACCTTCATTTAGGACATCACGCACAAGTCAAGACCGTCAGCGGAATCACCACCGGGGCGATGATAGCCGCTAATTTTGTTGTGCCTGGTGTCGGTCTGATCAACCATGCCGTAAACCCTGCCGTGTCCAATAACTTCACCAAAACAAAAGAACTTGAAGCCGATAAAAAGGCTGTCGAGGTCATGGAGAACTGCCTTCATATTCCTCATGAAAGAATCATCAAGCTGTTCGAGTCCTACCGTAACTGCTCCGGTGGCGGTTTCTGGTCAACTCATCCTTCATGGGATGACAGGATCGAGAATATATCAAAACCTGAATGAAAAGATCTCCGTCTAGAGACAGCCAGGTTGCAGCCTATCCTCGGAACCTCGCATCGCAATTTCGTTTCTTAGACTCGGGAATTGTTCCAGGCTTGACAAACAATGTAAAATTCGCATAAATGAAGTCCATCCAACATTCATCTTTTCACATAACGTAATTTCAACCGGGTCATCCTGGTAATAAATAGCCCGAATGAAATAGCGTCCTTCGAATCTGGGGAGGTACGAAGCCGCTGTAGTGGAATCGTGCCTCTTTTTGTTTTAGACCAGAAAAATCCTGAAAGTATGTCCAATGTCAAGGGGCTGTTGCCCAAATAAACTCGTTCATACTTTCAAAGTTCGGCGGTCGGGTCGGATTCCTCCCGGCGCACAGGTCTTTTCTGCCGCTCTATTCTCTCGCTCCGCTGTAACGCACATTCGTCCGGAATCAAAGC
>Ga0116160_1000572_pt1 | contig 42809 bp, 40 predicted proteins | sample AD_JPNAS2_MetaG_FD_89879 | JGI IMG/M metagenome (GOLD analysis project Ga0116160, IMG submission 89879) | Active sludge microbial communities of municipal wastewater-treating anaerobic digesters from Japan - AD_JPNAS2_MetaG | ecosystem: Engineered > Bioreactor > Anaerobic > Digestate | place...
GTGGAGAGTCTGGCTTCCCAGCTCGGCAAGTATGGAACGGACAAGGTTTTTGTGGCGGAAAACGCCCTCCTAGAACCTTATACGACGGACGCCCACGCGACGGCGGCGGCGAAGGTGGTGAAGGAGCACGATCCGGCGATCCTGCTGCTGGGGGCGTCGGTGCAGGGGAAGGACCTGTCGGGGCGCCTGGTGGGGAAGCTGGCGACGGGGATGGCGACGGATTGCACGGAGGTGAAGATCGCGGACGGGCGCCTCTTGGCGGTCCGGCCGATGTACGCGGGGAAGTGCTACGGGGAGGTGGCGATCGCGTCGAATCCTCAGATGGCGAGTTTGCGGCCGAACGTGTTTCCGGCGATTGAGAACGCGAAGGCGTGCCAGGTGGTGAAAATCGATGCCGGCCTCGATCCGGGGAAGGTGCGGACGAAGGTGTTGGAGGTGCAGAAGGACGCGGCGGGCAAGGTGGACCTGACGGAGGCGAACATCATCGTATCCGGCGGGCGGGGGATGAAGGGTCCGGAGAACTACGTGGTGATCGAGGAGCTGGCCGGGGTCCTGGGGGCGACGGTGGGGGCGTCGCGCGCTGCGGTTGACGCGGGCTGGCGACCGCAGTCGGACCAGGTGGGTCAGACGGGGAAGGTGGTTTCGCCGAACCTGTACATTGCCTGCGGGATATCGGGAGCGATCCAGCATCTGGCGGGGATGAGCTCGTCGAAGTACATCGTGGCGATCAACAAGGATCCGGAGGCGCCGATCTTCCAGAAGGCGGACTACGGGATCGTAGACGATCTCTTCAAGGTCGTCCCCGAACTGACCAAGGAAGTCAAAAAGCTGCTCGCATAGGAAAGAGATTCAAGGGGGGCGGAAAAAACGCCCCCTTTTTTCACGGAGGCGTTATGTCGGCGGAATTTTCGATCGGGAACGAGGGTCGGCAGGTGTACTGGAACGCTGAGTCGTTCGGCATTCTTTTCTATCCCCTTGCGGTCCTTGCGATGGCGATCTTCGCTTACGGCGTTTACCGGCGCTGGCGGCTCTGGACCGCCCTGGGCAAGCCGGAGTTGCGCATCGACAGCCTCGGCGAGCGGATCAAGCTGCTCCTTGCCAACGGGCTTCTGCAGGTCAAGACCTTCCGCGACGTCTATCCGGGAGTCATGCACGGGCTGATCTTCTTCGGATTCGTGGTCCTTTTCATCGGGACCGCCCTCATCGCCAAGGAAACGTACATCACGGGCCCCCTCCTGGGATGGACCTTTCTGAGGGGGTGGTTCTATCTGTTCTTTTCGTTCATGATGGACCTCTTCGGCGTCTTCGTGCTGATCGGGATCCTGATGGCGCTGGACCGTCGGTACGTGTCGAGGCCGGAGCGGCTGGGGTACAAGGGGAATCCGGACAACAAGCCCGATGACGCGATCGTGCTTCTTTTGATCGGCGGGATCATCGTGACGGGCTTCGTCATCGAGGCGCTGCGGATCTACGTGACGAACCCGCCGTGGGAGTACTGGTCGTTCGCGGGCTGGGCGCTGTCGAAGACGCTGACCGGAATCGACCACGATACGGCGAGGATCTTCCACAAGACAGCCTGGTGGATCCATACGTTCATCGCGCTGGGATTCATCGCCTACATTCCCTATTCGCGGCTCCTGCACATGATCACGACACCGGCGAACCATTTCATGGCGTCGCTGAAGCCTGCGGGTTACCTCGAGCCCATCCGGGATTTCGAGACGGCGGAGTCCTTCGGGGCGGGGAAGCTGGAGGATTTCACCTGGAAGCAGATCTTCGATTCGGACGCCTGCACGAGATGCGGACGCTGCCAGGACGGGTGCCCGGCGTATCTGAGCGGGAAACCGCTGTCGCCGAAGAAGCTGGTGCAGGACCTGAAGACGTACTGGCTGGAGAAGGCGCCGGCGGCGGATGCGGCGAAGCGGGCTGGGGCGCCGGCGGAAGGTGAGGCGAAGCCGGTCGGGAAGAACGCGGTTTTGAAGCTGCTGGAGAAGGTCGACGGTGTGGTGGACTGGGCCCTGAGGGGGACGAAGGGCGTCGGAGCGCAGGAAGCGCCGGAGAAGGCGATGGTGGGCGAGGTGATCGATCTGCACGAGCTGTGGGCGTGCACGAACTGCATGTACTGCCAGGCGCACTGTTCCTCTTCGATCGAGCACGTTCCCAAGGTGGTGGGAATGCGGCAGCACAAGGTCTTGATGGAGGCCGATTTCGGGCAGGAGCTGCAGTTGACGTTCCGGAACATGGAGAACAACTCGAACCCCTGGGGGATCGGATCGCACCTGAGGGCGGACTGGGCGAAGGACCTGGGGGTGAAGACGCTGTCGGAAGACCCGAAGGTGGAGTATCTGTTCTATGTGGGGTGTTCGGGTTCGTTCGACGACCGGGGCAAGAAGGTGTCGGTTGCGTTCGCGAAGATCCTGAAGGCGGCGGGGGTGAGCTTCGGGATCCTTGGGAACGAGGAGGGCTGCTGCGGCGATTCGGCGATGCGGGGCGGGAACGAGTATCTCTACCAGACGCTGGCGCAGGCGAACATCGAGGTGATGAAGGGATACGGGGTGAAGAAGATCGTCGCGACGTGCCCGCACGGGTACAATGCCTTGAAGAAGGACTATCCGAACTTCGGCGGAGAGTTCGAGGTGTACCACCATACGGAGATCATCGCGGACCTGATCTCCAAGGGGAAAATCACGCTGAAGAAGCCCGTGGAGGGGCTCTTCACGTTCCACGATTCGTGTTTCCTGGGTCGCTACAACGGGCTGTACGAGCAGCCGCGGTCGGTACTCAAGGCCGTACCGGGGATGAAGCTGGCGGAGATGGAGCGGAGCAGGGACCGGAGTTTCTGCTGCGGGGCCGGCGGGGCGAGGATGTGGATGGAGGAGGACATCGGGGAGCGGATCAACAACATGCGGACGGACCAGGCGCTGGCGACGGGGGCGGACCGGATCGCGGTGGGGTGTCCGTTCTGCCTGACGATGATGAGCGACGGGCTGAAGGCGCGGGGCAAGGAAGAGGCCGCGGCCGCGCTGGACGTCGCGGAGATCGTCTGGAAGGCCATGGGGCTGGAAGAAGAAAAGCCTCCCGTCGACGTCTGCGCGCCGCCTGCGGCCTGACGATCCGGCGATTCACGCTCTGTCGTGACCGGGGCGGCTTTGTTCTGGAGAAAGCCGCCCGGTTTGTGTAAGATGTCTCGCGTTCTTTGAAAAGAGGCCGGTTTCCGAGGGCAACCGGCCGACATGGCATGAGATGCCTTCATCCGTTCCGGGCAGCGACCCGGAACAACGCGACAGGTTTTTTCAGGGCGTCGCGGTTGCCATGGAGGCGTCGGGGGGAAACGTATTGCACGATGCAGGAAAGGAGGGTTCTGCAGTATGGCGGCAAACATTTCTTATCAGGACAAACCGTGGTTGAAGTCGTATGAAAAAGGGGTCCCCGAATCCATCAAATACGAGGAGATCTGCCTGCCCGACATCCTGGAAAGGACGGCCAAGACGCATGCAGACCGGACCGCCCTCATCTTCCAGGGATTTCAAGTCAATTACACCCAGTTCAAGGACATGGTGGACCGCTTTGCCGCCTGCCTCAGCGGGTTCGGCGTCCGGAAGGGCGACGCCGTCGCCATCCTGCTGCCGAACCTGATCCCCTGCGTCGCCGCCTACTTCGCCATCCTCAAGCTCGGCGCCATCGCCGTGATGAACAACCCCCTGTATTCCGATCCCGAACTCCAGCACCAGTTCAACGATTCCGGCGCCAAGGTGCTCGTCACGCTCGATCTGCTCGGCAACAGGATGATCGACCTCCGGCCCAAGACCAAGATCAAGCAGATCGTCTACACCTCCATCGGCGATTACCTGCCCTTCCCCAAGAGCCTGCTCTTTCCCCTGGTGGCCAAGAAGAAGAAACTGGCCGCCGACGTGAAGACCGCGCCGGACGTCTACCGGTGGAAGGAATGCCTGGCCCGGGCCGGCGCAGCGCCCGCAAAGGCAGCCCTGACCTTCGACGACGTGGCCATGTACCAGTACACGGGAGGAACCACGGGCGTCTCCAAGGGCGTCATGCTGACGCACGGGAACCTCAGCAAACAGGTCCAGCAGCTCAAGGCGTGGTTCCCGTCCTTTGCCAACACGCCCGAGATCATGCTGGGCGCGCTTCCCTATTTCCACGTCTTCGGGCTTTCCGTTTCCATGAATTTCTCGGTCTTCATGGGATGGGCGCAGATCCTGATCCCCAAGCCGCAGCCGGAACCGCTCCTCGAGGCGATCGCCAAGTTCCGCCCGACCTTTGCGCCGCTCGTGCCCACCATGTACATCGGCATGCTGAATCACCCCAAACTCAAAGAAACCGACATGAGCTGCATCAAGGGCGCCTTCTCCGGAAGCGCGCCGCTGCCGGTGGAGGTGATCCACGATTTCGAGAAGATCACGGGGGCGACGATCGTCGAGGGGTTCGGCATGACGGAGACGACGCCGGTGACGCACGTCAACCCCTTTGCGGGCGGCGCCCGCAAGGTGGGCAGCGTGGGCGTGCCGATCTCCGACACGTTCTGCCGCGTCGTCGATCTCGACGACGGCGTGAAGGACATGCCTGCCGGCGAGCGCGGCGAACTCATCGTCAAGGGGCCCCAGGTGATGAAAGGGTACAAGGACCGGCCCGAGGAGACGGCCAACACGCTCCGCGACGGCTGGTGCTACACCGGCGACATCGCCACGATGGACCCGGACGGCTATTTCTACATCGTGGACCGCAAGAAGGACATGATCATCTCCGGCGGCTTCAACGTCTATCCGCGCGACGTCGACGAGGCGTTCTACGAGCATCCCAAGGTCCAGGAGGCCTGCTCGATCGGCGTGCCCCACCCCAGCCGCGGCGAAAGCGTCAAGGTCTTCGTGGTCCTGAAGGAAGGCGAATCGGCGACCCAGGAGGAGCTGATCGAGTACTGCAAGACGAAGCTGGCCACCTACAAGCTTCCCACGGAAATCGAATTCCGCAAGGAGCTTCCCAAGACGAACGTGGGCAAGATCCTCCGCAAACAGCTCCGGGCCGAAGAGCTGGAGAAGCGAAAGAAGAAGTAAACCGGCAGACAACCCGGGTCCCCGCTTTCGCGGGGACGACAAGAGGAAGCGGGGAAGACGAGAGGAATGGGAAAACAAGAGGGCGGGGAACCGGTCGGTTCTCCGCCCTCCTTTTCTCGAACAGGACACCATGAAAGGTCGACCAGGACGCCGGGATTTTCTAGGCTCCGAATTTTTCCAGCTTGCCCGCGTGGGCAAGCGCGACGGCCATGAGCTGTTTCATGGGCATTCTTCCGAGGCCGCCGGCAAGGCAGTCGCTTTCTCCGAATCGCTCCACCCGGTCCGGGCGGCAGGTCCCGGCCGACAGGAGCACCGGCACCGGATGCCAGCTGTGGGAAGCCAGCGCCGCCGGCGTGGAATGATCGCCCGTCACCACGAGCACGTCGGGCTTCAGATCGGTGATGAGAGGCAGCAGTGCGTCCACTTCCTCGATGACCTTTACCTTCTGCTCGTACTGTCCGTCTTCGCCGCGGGAATCCGTCGGCTTGACGTGGACGAAGAAGAAATCGTAATTCGCGAACGCTCCGCGCAGCGCCTCGAACTCCTCGCGGATCGTGTTCGTCGGCTTGTGAACGCTCATGCCGAGCAGCCTGGCGATGCCGCGGTACATCGGATAGCTTGCGACGGCAAGCGGCTTCAGGCCGAAACGCTCGCCGACGCCGGGAAACTTGTGAAAGCAGGCGTAGCCGCGCAGCAGCACCATGTTCGCCTTGGGTTCAGCCCTGAGAATATCCCGGGCCTGCTGTGCCAGGTCGCGCAGAAGGGCGGCGGTGGTCTCCGCCTCCGGGACCAGCGCCCGCGGCGCCAGCGGGGGGAGACCCGTCTTCTGGGGATCCGTCTCTTCGATCTCTTCGCGGAGTCCGTCGCCGCGCAGGACGAAGAGCGCCCGGTGCTCCTTCTCCGTCTCGAAAAAGGTCTGCACGCCCCCGGGCAGCTTCACCTTCTCGCGGAGAAGACCGCAGAGGCGGCGGTTCGTGTCCGTGTCGATGCGTCCCGCCCGGCGGTCGCGGATGATTCCCTGGGCGTCGACGGTGGCGAAGTTCACCCGCATGAAGAGGTCCTTTTCCGTCATCGGGAAATCGAGGCCGGCCGCGCCGAGAATCCCCCGCCCGACGTTGTTCTTCACCGGATCGTAGCCGAACAAGGCAAAATGCGCGGGTCCGCTTCCGGGCGTGATCCCGGGCCCGATGGGATCCAGGAGTCCGCAGACTCCTCCCTTGGCCAGCCTGTCCAGGTTCGGCGTTCGGGCCGCCTCCAGCTCCGTTTTGTCCCGGCCCCCCATCGGAAGACCGCCGAGGCCGTCCATCACGAGGAACAGGATCTTCTTTTCGTTTTTCACGATGAGGCTGTCGACCAGTTCGTCCTGCATGGAGATTTCCTCCTTCATCCGTTGCACTTTCTTATCTCAATCCGATGACCTTGCGGGCGACGACGACGCGCTGGATTTCGTTGGTGCCCTCGTAGATCTGGCAGATCTTGGCGTCGCGCATGTGGCGTTCGGCCGGATATTCCCGGATGTAGCCGTAGCCGCCGAAGATCTGCACGCATTCGATCGCGGCCTTCATGGCGACGTCCGAGGCATAGTATTTCGACATGGCCGCCTCCTTCTCGAAATCCTTGCCCTGGTCCTCCAGCCAGGCGGCCCGCAGGAGCATCAGCTCCGCGGCGTCCAGTTCCGTCGCCATGTCGGCGATCTTGAACTGGATCGCCTGGAAACTCCCGATCGGCTTTCCGAACTGCACGCGCTGCTTGGCGTACTCGATCGCGTCCTCCAGCGCCGCGCGGCCGATGCCGCAGGCCTGCGCGCCGATCCCGATCCGGCCGGCGTCCAGCCCCGAAAGCATCTGCCGGAATCCCTGCCCCGGCTTCCCCAGCAGGTTCGCCGCGGGAACCTCGGCATCCTCGAAAACGAGCTCCGCCGTCCCGGACGCCAGAATCCCCATCTTCTCCTCCACCTTCCCGACGTGGAAGCCCGGCGTCTCCTTCAGGTCGACGATCAGATTGATGATTCCCTTGTAGCCCTGCGACGGATCCGTCGTCGCCGCCAGGACGCAGTAGCGGGCCACGTTCCCGTTCGTGATGAACGTCTTCGCCCCGTTGACGATGTACCGGTCGCCCTTCAGTTCCGCGCGGCAGCGCAGGGAGGCCGCGTCCGAGCCGGCATTGGCCTCCGTCAGCGCGTAGCACCCCTCCACCTGGCCGCTCGCCACCGGCGTGAGGAACTTCTTCTTCTGCTCGTCCGTCCCGAACATCTTCACGGGGTACCCGTACAGGCTGTTGTTCACCGAAACGATCACCCCGCAGCTCGCGCAGGCCCTGGAGATCTCGATCAGCGCCATGACGTACGTCACGTTGTCCATCCCCGCCCCGCCGTATTCCGCGGGAACGGCGACCCCCATGATGCCCATCTCGCCCAGTTTCCGGCAGATCTCCTCCGGGTGGCGATGCGTCCGGTCCAGCTCCGCCGCCACGGGCTTGATCTCCGTCTCGGCAAAACGCCTCGCCATGTCCCGTACCATTTGCTGTTCTTCCGTCGGCGCAAAATTCACGGCACTCCCTCCTTACGACAGATCGTCCTTCCCCCGGCCATGGCCTAGACGCGCTCCAGAACGATGGCCATTCCCTGTCCTCCGCCGATGCAGAGCGTGGCGAGGCCCAGATTCAACTTCTTCTTCTGCAGTTGCACGGCGAGGCTGTACGTGATCCGTGCGCCCGTCGCCCCGATGGGGTGGCCGATCGAAATCCCGCTCCCCCGGAGGTTGCAGCGATCGAGGTCGATCTTCAGCTCCCGCATGCAGGCGATCGCCTGGCAGGCGAAGGCCTCGTTCAGTTCGACGAGATCGATATCCTTCGTCCCGATCCCGAGCCTGTTCAGGACCTTCCTCGTCGCCGGGATCGGCCCCAGGCCCATATAGGCGGGATCGACGCCGCCCGACGAAAATCCGCGGATTTTCGCCAGCGGCTTGATGCCGAGCTCCCGCGCCTTGTCCAGGCTCATCACCACCACGGCGGCCGCGCCGTCGTTCACCCCCGAGGCGTTGCCCGCCGTCACCGTGCCGTCCTTCTTGAAAACCGTCGCCAGTTTCGACAACTTCTCCATGCTCGTTTCCATCGGCCGCTCGTCCACCTGGAATACGACCGGGTCCCCCTTCTTCCTGGGGATGACAACCGGTACGATCTCTTCGGCGGCCGAGCCGTCGGCGATGGCGGCCCGCGCCCGCTGGTGGCTGACCAGCGCGATCTCGTCCTGCTCCTTGCGGGAAATCCCGTATCGGGCGGCGATGTTCTCCGCCGTCATACCCATGTGGTAGCGGTTGAAGATCTCGTAGAGGCCGTCGTGGACCATCAGGTCCACGATCTGGCCGAAGGGCATGCTCATGCGATAGCCCCACCGGGCGTCGGGCAGGCCGAAGGGCGTTTCCGTCATGTTTTCCATGCCCCCGGCCACGACGATCTCCGCATCCCCCGCGGCGATCGACTGCGCCGCCAGCGCGATGGCCTTCATGCCCGAGGCGCAGACCTTGTTGATCGTGAAGGCGTTCGTCTCCTCCGGCAGCCCCGCATAGATGGAGGCCTGGCGCGCCGGATTCTGCCCCTGGCCGGCCGTCAGGACGTTCCCCATGATGCATTCGTCGATATAAACGGGCTGAAGACCGCGGTCGAAGGAATCGAACTTCGCGTTGAGTTCCGTCCGGTCGAATTCCCCCAGGCCGTCGGGACGACAGCACTTCACAACCGGACTGATGGAAGGCCTCAGCCCGCCCCTTCGCAGCGCCTCGCGGATCACCAAAGCGCCCAGATCGACGGCGCGCACGCCTTTGAGCCCCCCGCCGAAACTTCCGACGGCCGTCCTCGCTCCGCTTGCAATCACCACTTCCCGCATGGACAAAATCTCCTTTCCTTACGGCTACGATTCCCCCTCGATGCGATCGACGAACTCGATTTCCCGCGGCACCTTGTATGACGACAGATAGGTCCGGCAGTAACGGGACAGCTCCCTGTCCTCGACGGCCGCCCCGGCTTTCTTCACGACGAAGGCCTTCACGATTTCGCCTCGCAAAAGATCGGCCTTGCCCTCGACACGGGCCTTCCGGACGGCCGGGTGCATCTCCAGAACGATCTCGACTTCGCGCGGGTAGACATTGAAGCCGCTCGTGATCACCATGCGCTTTTTCCTGCCGGTGAGGAAGATATAGCCTTCTTCGTCCATGAACCCCAGGTCGCTGGAATGGAGCCAGCCGTTCCGCATCACCTGGGCGGTGGCTTCCTCGTCCTTGTAGTAGCCCTTCATCACGTTCTCGCCCCGGATCACGAGTTCCCCGACCGTCCCCCTGGTCACCTCCCGGTCCTGCTCGTCGACGATGCGGATCTCGACTCCCGGAATGGCGACGCCGATGGATCCCGTCTTCGGCGGTATGTCGAGCCGGTTGAAGGAACTGACGGGCGAGCCTTCGGTGAGGCCGTATCCCTCCAGGATCTTCACGTGGAATTCCTTCTCGAAAACGGGGATGAAGTCCGGCGGCATCGCCGCCCCCCCGGTGACGCAGAAACGGAGAGAACTCACGTCGAAATTGGCCTTCCGGTCATGGAACACCATCCCCAGGAAGAGCCGCGGCACGGCGGCGATATAGGTCACTTTCTGCCGCTCGATGGCGCCGAAGATGCTGTCCAGCGTGAAGTGGTCCATGAGAACGGCGCTGGCGCCGACCCGGATGACGGCGAGCATGTTGGCGACGGCGCCGAAGGAGTGGAAAAAGGGGATGATCGCCAGTCCCCGGGCGCTTTCGTCAGCCTGGCAGATGGAGCGCAGGAGATTGGACTGCGTGTAGAGATTGTTGTGGGTAAGGACGGCCCCCCGGGGTTTGCCCGTCAGACCTGCGGTGTAGATCATGACGGCCGGATCGTCGGGTCCGATGTCGGGAATCGCGAACGTGAAGGGACCCTCTGCCAGGGCCTTCGGGAAAGGGGAGGATTCTCCGTCCGCCAGGATCAGATGCCGGCAAAGGGGAATCTCCGGCTTGATCTCCTCGTAGCGCTTCGCGGCCGAGGCGGATGTGATGAACGCCCTGGAATCGCTGTTGCCCAGCAGGTGCCGGAGTTCGTAGGGCGTGGACAGCACGTTGAGCGTCACGGCGACCCCGCCGAGTTTCTGGATGGCGAAATAGGAAACCACGAATTCGGGACAGTTGGCCAGCATGACGGCGATGTGGTCTCCCCGGCCCAGTCCGAGCGTCTTGAGATAATTCGCGAATGCGTTGACGCTCCGGTTCAGCCGTTCGTAGGAGATGGCATCATCCTCGTAAAGAAACGCCGTCCTCTCCCCGAAACGGCTTGCCGTAGCCTCAAGCATCCGACCCAGATCCATGGTTCCAGACCCCCTGTTTTTGGGGGTCTCTTAACATAGCGGGCGATTATTTTCCAATGCAATCCAGAGATGACGGCGCTCTCCTCCCGGTTTTGCCGGCGGCGGAAAGACGGTGCCCTCCTCGATGCCGGATTGCGCCGACAATCCCCTTGATCGTGCCGGGCATTTTCCCTATAATGCCCCGCGAGCCGGCCGGTATCAGGGAGGTATCGTGGAGGCTCGGGGAAGAAAGGAGAGGCCGATGAAAAAGGGATGGTTTGCCGTAGTGCTGGTGCTGCTGTGGACGGTCGGCGCCGTCGCCGCTGAACTCAAGATAGGCGACAAGGTGGCGGAATTTCAGCTCAAGGATCCGACGGGAAAGGAATATTCCCTCGATTCTCCGGAATTCAAGGGCAAGGTGCTCTCCATCTTTTACGTCGATCCCGATGAAAAGGACACGAATTCCCACGCGGAAGACGCCCTGAAGGCCGATCCGGGGCTGGAACGCGACAAGAATTACAAGGGGCTGGGCATCGCCGATCTGAAATCGACGTTCAAGCCCAACTTCATCATCAAGTCGATCGTGAAGAGCAAGCAGGAAAAGACAGGCGCCGTCATCCTCATGGACTACGACCACACCCTCGTGAACCTGTGGGGGCTCAAACCCGATTCCTCGACACTGGTGGTCGTCGACAAGGAGCGGATCTGCCGCTACATGTACTGCGGCAAGCTGCCCGACGACGAGGTGAAAAAGGTCATCGCGCTCATCAAGGAATATCAGGTGAAATAGCATCTATGGTAGCCATCATCGACGGCAAGGGCATCGCCGCCACCGTTCGCGCAGAGGTCCGGGAGGCGGCGGCAAGGCTGAAAGAGGAACGGGGGATCACGCCCGGTCTCGCCGTGATCCTCGTTGGCGACGATCCGGCATCCCGCATCTACGTCCGTGGGAAGAAGAACGCCTGCGAGGAAGCCGGATTTCTCTCCCGGGAATTCGCGCTTCCCGGCGATGTTCCGGAACGGGAAGTCCTGGCGAGAATCGACGACCTGAACCGCGACAGCGCCATCCACGGAATCCTCGTCCAGTTTCCCGTTCCGAAGCAGATCCGCCCCGACGCGGTCATCGAGGCGATCCGCCCGGAAAAGGACGTGGACGGACTGCATCCGTACAACGTGGGGCGCCTCTTCTCGGGGCGCCCTGCCCATCGGGCCTGCACCCCCGCCGGCGTCATCGAGCTGCTCGACCGCACGGGCATCGGGATCGAGGGCCGTCACGCCGTCATCGTCGGGCGCAGCAACCTCGTGGGCAAGCCGCTGGCCCTCATGCTGCTGGCCCGCAACGCGACCGTCACGCTTTGCCATACGAAGACACGGGAGATGGCCGGCATCACGAGGCAGGCCGATATCCTCGTGGCCGCGGCGGGCAGGCCGCAGATGATCCGCGGCGACATGGTGCGTGAGGGCGCGGTCGTCATCGACGTCGGGATCAATCGCGGCGCGGACGGAAAGCTGCTGGGCGACGTGGCCTTTGCGGAGGTTTCGCCGAAGGCCTCGTATATCACGCCCGTTCCGGGGGGCGTCGGCCCCATGACGATCGCGATGCTGCTCCGCAACACGCTCCAGGCCGCTTCAGCGGCCTGACCGGTTATTCCGCCAGCAGCCCCAACAGACGGAAGACCTTCCCGAAGCGCATTTCCCAGGTGTGGTCCCGGAGCGCGCGGCCGTATCCCCGCGACCGGATGCGCTCCGCCTCGGCGGGGTCGGCGAGGAGGCGGCGGATCTTCCCCAGGAGATCGTCGAACCCGCTGTAGGTGACGATCTCTTCTCCCACCGCATAGACCCGCTCCAGCTCCGGATGGTGTTCCGTCAGATAGAGCCCGCCGCTCATGGGGATCTCGAAGTCCCTTCCCTTCAGGCAGTAGGTTTCCCGATGGCCCATGACTCCCCCGAACCCCAGGTTGATGCGGCTCCGGGAGTACATCCGCACCATCTCCTCCGCAGACAAGGGACCCGCCGGCCAGCCGTGGCCGTAGGCTTCCACGGCGACGCCGCGCAGCCGCAGCCGCTCGATCGTCTCGCGCCGGTTCCCGTAGCACTGGCCGATGAAAGAGACGTCCACAGTCTTCGCCAGATCGTGGGGCCGGTGCACATCCGGGTTGGCCCCCTCGGGCAGATACAGCGGGACCGCGCCTTCGACGACGTATTTCGCCAAGGCGTCTTCCGTGCTCGTGCAGCACAGATCGAAGCAGCGGCAGATGTCGCGGGAACCCATCGCCAGGCCCCGGCGGATCTTTCCGACAAAATTCTCCTTGTCGTTGAGGGAGAGGTTGACCAACGGAACGCCGCAGTCCCGCAGGGCGCGAAGGGTTTCCGGGGAAACCAGGGCGCCGGAGAGGTACGTGAAGATGACATCGGCCCCGTCCCGATCGATCCAGGAGCGGACCCGCTCGGCGAGATCACGGTTCATTTCTTTTTTGACGGACGCATGCCAGGATTCTTCCCGGCTGTGGTCGAACCGCGCCCCCCAATCGTAATGGCGTACGGGACCGAATTTTTGCAGTGAAGGAAGGAGGGAGTGATTCTCCCAGTTGTAGTGATGATAGACGGCTATGGTGCGAAGAGTTCCTTTCGCCCGGGGCGACAGGCCGGGAAACCTCTCCCCGATGATCCGGCTTACCTGCGTTTCGTCCGGAATGGAAAGCCCCCGCAGAACAAACTTTTCCTGATAGGTACGAAATTCACGACGGAGCCGCGATTCGCTTCTCCAGGCACGGAATCGTCTGCGCAGCGTTTTCAGAGGATCATCCACCGCTCGCCGGTTCCTTCCAGATCGTGTAGAGCCGCATGCCGTTCGACTTGTCTTCGCGGCCGTTCATCATGTTGAGGACGTGTCCCGCGTCGATCGCGGGAATGGAGAAACGCACGGCGGCGTCCACGCATACCGGCAGGGCGCCGACGCCGGCGCCGACGAGGCAGAGGTCCGCATCGGCGGGGACCTTCCCCAGGACATCTTCCTTCATGGACGACCAGCGGGTCGCGACGTATTCCGCCGCGATCGACACGAACGTGAGGCGCGGCCGGCTCCCGGCGCGCTCGAACCAGCGCCGGCAATTGCCTTCGTCGTAATCGGAATTGACGATGCAGACATGTTTCCCATCGAGGGACCGCCGGAAATCCGCCGATGAAAGGCAGGCGTAAACGACGTAGAAGGGCAGGTAATTGCCGGCCGAAAACTCTATGCCGTTGCGATTGAGGAATTCCAGGAAGGAAGCTGCGGAAGGTTCCTTCTTCCATGGGTGGAGTATGCGCTTGAAGGCGCTGCGGCGCCCCCCGAGATTGCCGGGAAAGATGAGGGCGGCGATCCGGCCCAACGCGGACAGCTGCTTCAGGGCTGCGACGTGCATCGGCAGGACTTCCCGGATGGCGGACACCGACTCGGCCTGGCGGTAGAGGCCGTTGCACTCTAGGGATTCGGCGTAGAAAGCGTATTCGCCGTCGGCGAATCTGGCGCATGGAAAGGGCCGGCGGTTCCGCGAAGCCTCCTCGATGTGCCGGTGGAAGCGGTCGAGGTATTCCTGCCCCGAGGATACGCCCTCGGAAAAAAGGCAGATTTCCTGCTCGGCGATGGTCGGATCGTTGACGGCGATGACCCCGCTGTTGTCGATCCCGGCCAGTTCCAGATGCCGGAAGCTGAAGCCCTTTTCGCCGAACCCTTTCGCCAGTGGGGAGGGGATGCTGAAAGAATCTTCCATGGTCTCTGCTCAACGCTTCCTTGCCGAAACGGCATAGCTGGTCCCCGAATAGCACTTCGCAACGAGCCGCGCGAAGAGGCCGACAACGGGGATCCTCTTCAGCCGGTTCTTGACATATTCGGAGTGGTAATCCTTGCTCCCGACGATTTCAAATCCGTGCGCGGCCAGGAGGGCGGAGAGCGACGAGGGGGTGTAATGATACAGGTGGAAGGGCAACTGCCACCCGACCCAGTTCGTCCCGTTCTTCCGCCCGTCCGTGCCCAGGTAGTTGGGGACGTCGATCACGAGCAGACCATCGGAACGCAGCCAGCGGCGGGCGCTTTCGAGATATTCCGCCGGACGCGGCACGTGTTCGAGGAAATGCCACATGGTCACGACGTCGAGGGAGCCTTCCGGAAGAGACAGGGTCTCGATGCCGCCCGTCCGGATGGGGATGCCGAGTTCCTTCGAAACATAGGCGGCAGCGTGGTCGGAGATGTCGGCGCCCTCTACGTCATAGCCCGCGATGCGGCAGGCGAAGAGAAAATATCCCATGCCGCAGCCGATATCCAGGATCTTCCCTTTTTTCTTATGGCGCCGCACGAATTTCACCCGGTGGTCTTCCTGGGAAATCCTGCGCTTCATCTCCGGCGATCCCACGGCCAGTCCGCGACCGTACTGATCGTCGAAGTAGTTCTCCGCGTACAGGCTCTTCAGTTCTTCCGCACTGGGCCGGGGATCCAGGACGCCGAGCCTGCATTTTTCGCAACGGTAGACGGTCCAGCCGTCCTTTTCGACGAGGAGCGCCCGCCGGGTCTCTCCGCAGATCATGCAGGAAGCGGGAGTTCGTTCCATTCGATTCAATGCCGCCGATCGTTCATTCGGTTCTTTCCCCACGGGGCAAGCCCAGGGGCAATCGTCCCCGGGCATCGCCGCGTCGGCGATTTCATAGCAGGGATGGGACGTGATTTCCAGATCTATATCGTCTGTCCCCGGGAATGTCCGGCGCGGGAGAGGCGCTGCTCCGGACCTTCACTGCGGTGTGGGGATTTTGCCTCACGAGCGATCAGCCTGTACCGGGTTTCCTTTGCCCGGGTCTTTTCACGGTCCCTCGTGAAGGGCCCGGACAGCTTCAATGTCAGCAGGCGCCAGCGGGCCTTGAGAAGTTCCGCCTTCCGGATGCGTCCCACCGTGTCGGGCCGGTAATGCTTTTCGTAAAAAAGATACTCGGCCCGGATCTTGCGGAGCATGAGATCTTCGGGTGCGGTGGAACGCTCGCTCTGCGCGCCGATGTGAACGGCGACCGCTTCCTTCACATAGCCGATTTCGTATCCTTTTCTGCGGATGCGAAGACAGAGGTCCTGGTCCTCGCCGTAGAGAAAGAAATCCTCATCGAAGCCGCCAAGGCCGTGAAGGATGTCCGCGCGGGCAAGCATCGCCGCCCCCAGGACACAGGCGATCCGTCCCGGCAGATCCTGCAATTCATCCCGGCAGTGTCTCTGGCCGGGGTAGCGGTAGGAAACCGAGGGTTGAAGCGTGCCGTCGGGGTTGAGAATCCTGAGGCCGGCCAGGCCGATGAAGGGACTGCGGTCCATCGCCGAGACGGCGCGGCTCAGGGCGTCGGGCTGAAGGGAGGCATCGGGGTTCAGGAACAGCACGTACCGTCCGCGGCAGAGCGACAGCCCCTGATTGCAGGCGGCCCCGAATCCGCGGTTGTCTGCGTTGGCGATGAGACGGACCTGCGGGAAGCCCGTGCGGATGAGGCCGGTACTGCCGTCCGCAGAGGCATTGTCCGCCACAAAAACCTCGGTACGGCAATCGCGCGAGGCAAAAACGGATTCCAGGCATCTGCCGATCAGATCCGCCGTGTTGTAGGAGACGATCACGATGGAAACGTCGGGCGGCTGGGAATCGCCGGCATTCCGGCTCTTGCAGGTGGGCTCGGTCATGGGGCATGCATACCGGATCGGGGGAGAATCTTCAACGGGAATGTTCGGCGGGAACCGCCGGGAACGCGGTCCGGCGTGTCAGCCCCTGCCGCGGGGCGCGAGCAGCCGTTCGTAGACCGCCAGCATCCGTTGGGAGACGGCTTCCCAGCTGTGGGTGCTGGCCGTGCGCAGGGCTTCCCCTGCCATCTGCCTTCTCCGGTCCCCATCGAGCATGCGCGCGAAGATATCGGCCGTGGTTCCGGAATCCCCGGGATGCTCCACGACAAACCCGTTCACCCCTTCCCTGACCAGATCCTTTGCCCCCACGCGGGCGCTGACGACAACGGGCAGCGGCGAAGCCATGGCCTCGAGGACGGTCAAGCCGAAAGTGTCGAATTCCGAGAGCATGCAGAAGAGGTCGGCCGTCCAGTACATGCGGACCAGTTCTTCACGCTCCAGGGCGCCCGTGAAGAGGACACGATCCTTGATCTTCAGTCCCTCGGCGATCTGCCGGTACTTCCGGAGGTTCCCCCGGCCGACGACCAGCAGGCGCCAGGGGCGCGAGGGTTCGCGGGATCTCAAGGCGGACAGGCTGGCAAGCACGTGGTCGAGGCCCTTGACTTCGAAATTCATGGACACGAAGAGGATGACGGTTTCCGCGGGCCCGATCCCGTAGCGAAGGCGCGTTTCCCCGCGGGAGGCATGCTTTCGCGGGCTCTCGTAAAGGTCGAGATCGACGCCGGGATGCATGACCTCCACCGCCGTCGCCTCCGGGTATGCCCTCAGGAAACGCTCCCTGGCCAGGCTGGAGACGGCGAGGAAGAGCCGGCAGCGGGGATTGCGGACCAGGCGTTCCTCCACGCGCGCGGTGGCGCGGTCGTAGAGGCTGAGGCGTCTCCTGCGGACCTCTTCGATCCAGAGCCGGTGGGGGATCCCGTGCATCGTGAAGACGTCGGCGCTGAAGATCCGGTCGTGGGCGTGGACGAGATCGAAGCCCTCGGCGCGGATCTTTCTGTCGGCAAACCACGCGAAGCCGGCCGTTGTCAGGAATTTCGGGAAAGAGATGATGGGTATCCTGTGGAACGTGACGCGGTCCGACAGGACCTTCCAGCGGTTGGCGAGAACGTGGATCTCGTAGACATCGTTTCGGGCGATTCTTTCCGTCAATTCGGCGGCGAACTGCTCCGCTCCGCCCACGAGCCCGTACTTGGGAATGACGACGGCGATCTTTTTTTTGTTTCTTCTGACGTCCGTGGGCATATCGCCGGCCTTCCGCCTTCAGGGATTCGCTTTGCCGGGTGCGTCCGGTGCCGGTGCGCCGGTCCGGGGCGCGCCCGATGGTTCGTGTTGCATCCGCCAAAGGATGGTCATCATGGCGAAGATGCTGTACAGGATGACGGCCGGGGGACCGCTGAGGGTGTTTTCGAACATCCCCTGGATGAAAACGGCGACGAACGTCCCCATGATGCAGAGGCTCCAGTCCCTGATGAATTCATTCCGCCCCCTGCGGATCAGATGCCATCCCATTTTCACGAAGGAAAAGAGGATATAGAGAAACAGGGCCAGTCCGACAAGTCCGGTGCGCGTGGCGGTATCGACGAGGAGATTGTGGGGGGCGTTATAAAGATGCGTCATCCGGTATTGTTCCGGGACCCTTTGGTTGTATTTCATCAGCATTTTGTCATCGTAGCAGGTCTGCATCCCGAAGCCGACGCCGACGATGGGGTGATCCTTGATGATCTCGGCGTAGCATAACCATATGCTCAGCCGATGATCGTCTTTCATCTTCTGCCGCATCGCATCCAGCGTGAACCGGTCTTTGATGGGCATGAATGCCGCTGCAAGAGCGACCGTAATGACGCAAAACCACAGGAGGATTTTTTTTCTACGCGGAAAAATAACAGCGATCGCGCCGATCATGGCAAGGATGGCGCTCCTTGCCTGCGTCGCCGCCGTCGCAAACGCCGAAAGACAGACGGATGCGATCAGGACGATATTGCGATAGGTCGGATTCACGTCCCTGATCAGGGAGATCGACAAGAGCATGCTGAACAGCGTCAGCAGCGCGATGATGTTCGGCGCTATCTCGGGAAAATACAGCCCGAACAATTCGCGGAGCGGTCGATGCAGAATCGCGTACTCATGAATCAACAAAATGAAAATGAGAATCCCGGTGGATATGATGAAAACCCATAAGATCGCTTGAAATCTTTTTTCCGATGAGAAGAAATTGACGACGATGTAGAAGACGAACAGATATTTCAGCAAGTGGGCGTAGATATCGTGAAATGAGTTAGGCTTGTTCAGGGCAAAGAAAAGCCCGATGCAGCTCCAGATGACGAATAGGGCGAAGGGAATCGAGAGGGGCGTACGGAAAGAGAAGCCTCTCTTCCTCGCAAAAAGCAGAACAAGAAAGAAAAGCAGGGAGAGATAGAAGCTGATCTCCTTGACAGCCGTCGTGTGCGGGAAGGGGTTGAAAAAAAGAAAGATGCCGATCAGCCAGGGGATGCATTGGTTCAGGAAGGCATAAAATCTTTCGGTAGCCGTGCTGTTTCGTGCTTCTTCCATACTTTCGACAGGTGTCCCAGACTGCAGAATGAACGCATTAGGTCAAATTACTGGTTTCAACTATCACATTTTCAAATCGATTTCACGATTTGCACGGGGCCTCGTTTGTGTTATGGAAAAAACAATCAAGAAAATGAGGAATTGACCTCCCATGCGCTTCCGGCTTCTTGTGAAGGGTGTCCCCCTGTTTGTCTTCCTGCGCGGCATGCCCGTCTTTCTCAGAAACTATCGGACGATAAAGAAACAGGCAGGCCGGGACGGCGAATTCCCCTTCGGAGAGATGTATCCCTGCGTGGAGGACCGCTACAAGGAGAGCGGGGAAGCATCGGGGCACTATTTCCACCAGGACCTGCTGGTGGCGCAACGGGTGTTCCGGAATCGGCCGCTCAAGCACGTGGACGTCGGTTCGAGGATCGACGGCTTCGTGGCGCACGTGGCGGCCTTCCGGGAAATCGAGGTCCTCGATATCCGCGACCTGCGGCTCGACATTCCCAACATCCGCTTCCGCCGCGCCGATATCATGGACGACCATTTCCCGCTTCGGGACTATTGCGATTCCGTCTCCTGCCTGCATGCCCTCGAACATTTCGGCTTGGGCCGGTACGGCGACCCCGTCGATTACAGCGGCCACATCAAGGGCCTCCGGAACATCTCCGGGATGCTCAAGACAGGGGGAAGGCTGTATCTCTCCGTACCCATCGGGGAGCAGAGGATCGAGTTCGACGCCCACCGCGTCTTTTCGCTGAAGTATTTGCTCCAGCTCTTTGAGGGACGGTACAGGCTCGAATCTTTTTCCTACGTCGACGATGCGGGAAAGCTTTTCGCGGATGTCCCTTTGGAGGGAAAGGCGGTGGCAGACAACTATTCCTGCCGTTACGGCTGCGGCATCTTCGAGCTTACGAAACGGTGATCGCTTGTTGTTTCAGCAAGATAGCTGTATCGATCCTTTCAGTGCCACCAGAGCTTGCCGGCTTCTCGCCGCAGATGACCGTTCGTTTCTCGCGTGATTCGGATTCTATTGATCGGAATGTTGTGATATAGAACCCACCTTGCCCGGGACAGGGGTTCAGACTTGCTCGTGAAGAGGTTGAGACTGTGAGAATTCTCATCACCGGAATTACCGGATTCGTCGGGAGTCACCTCGCTGAATATGTTCTGCAGAGAGGCGAGGGGCATGAGGTTTACGGCCTTTGCCGCTGGCGAAGTCCGCGTGAGAACCTGGCCGGCATCTACGATAAGGTCTCGTTGATGGAAGCCGATCTGTGTGATTTGAGCGCGCTGATCCGGCACCTGGATTCCATCAAACCGGATGTGATTTTCCACTTGGCTGCACAGAGTTATGTCCTAACAAGTTTTAACTCACCGATACAGACCCTCTGGTCCAACGTCATCGGCACAGCCAACCTCTTGGAAGCCGTCCGACTCCTGAAAATAGACCCGGTCATTCATGTCTGTTCGTCGTCGGAAGTCTACGGCCAGGTCAGTGCGGCCGACATCCCCATCAGGGAAACCTGTCCTTTGCGACCCGCGTCTCCCTACGCGGTGAGCAAAGTCGGAGAGGATATGGTTGCGTTTCAGTATTGGGTATCCCACGGCATCAGAACCATTCGGACGAGAATGTTCACACACACCGGCCCGAGACGCGGCGACGTCTTTGCGCTGTCTTTTTTCGCAAAGCAGGTGGCGGCGGCCGAAAAAGGGATGAAAGAGGCCATCATTCATGTCGGCAATCTGAAGTCTGTGAGGACATTCTGTGACGTAAGGGATGCCGTGCGGGCCTACTGGCTGCTGGTCAACCTGTGTGAACCGGGAGAAGTCTACAACATCGGGGGGCAGAGGACGATGACCATCGGCGAAGCCCTGGACCTATTGCTTTCTCTGTCCAAGACGAAGTTCGAGATTCGCGAGGAGGCCCGGCTTTTCAGGCCTTCCGATGTGACTCTGCAGATTCCCAGCACGGAGAAGTTCCACGCCAAGACCGGATGGGTTCCGGAGATCCCCTTCGAAAAGACACTGGCAGACATGCTGGAGTACTGGCGCGACGAACTGTCCCGGAATCCCTGGAAGTCCCTGACGGTGGTGAAATAGGGACACGCCATGACGGGAATGTCCCTGAAGGACGAAACATGTACTTGAAGGGCAAGACGGTCTTTCTGGCGGGGGCGACGGGGCTGGCCGGTTCGAGCGTGATCCGATGCCTGGTCGATCAATATCCCGACGTCCAGATCAGGGCGGCCTACCACCGGACCCCTCCCTTCGTAAAGCACGAGAGGGTCGAGTACGTTCGCGGAGACCTCCGTTCCAGAGAGGACTGCCGCAGGATGATCCAGGGGTGCGATTGTGCCGTCACGGCTGCCGCCAACACAGCGGGCGCCCAGGGGACGATCCTTTCTCCGGAGAAGCAGGTTACGAACAATGCCGTCATGGATGCCCAGATGTTGGAATCCTTTTGTCTCGCGAACCTGGAACGGGTCGTCTTCATCAGCACGGCATCGGTCTACCAGGAGTTTGCCGGTTTTATCCGCGAAGACCAGTTGGACTTGAACGCGGACCCTCCCGTGTTCTATCTGGGCGTCGGCTGGGAAAAGAGATTCGCCGAGAAGCTGTGCCGGTTCTGGCATGATAGAAAAGGCATCGACATCATCACGGTGAGGGCAGCGAATCTGTACGGGCCTTATGCGAAATTCGATCCGGCGGCATCCAATTTCATTCCTGCCATCATCCGGAAAGCCGTTGACCGGGGAGATCCCTTCGAGGTCTGGGGCCACGCGGGCGTTGTACGCGATGTCGTCTACGGAGAAGATTTTGCGCGGGCCGTTGTCCAACTGCTCGATGACAGCAGCATCAAGTACGACACGTTCAACGTCGGCGCCGGGATCACGACGACCGTCGGGGAGGTCGTAGCCTTGGCCCTGAAATGTTCAGGGCATCGACCGAAGACCATCACCTACTTGGAACAGGCACCGGCGACCATTCCGTTCCGGGCGCTCGATTGCTCCAAGATACGGGAGGCGATCGGGTGGCGTCCTGCGAAGACCCTGGAGGAAGGGATTCGGGAAACCACCGAGTGGTGGATCAACAACAAGGATTGGTGGAAGAAATGAAAACGGAAAAGCACGATGCCATTGTTCTCTCGAGTACAGACGAGAAGGAAAGCCTCGGTCGCCTGGTGAAACAATTTCGGCGTTCGCCGCTTCCGGACGACGAGATCCTTCCCAACCTGGGATTGTTCCTGACGTCGAAAGCCCTGTCGCGGATCCTGTTCTTCTACGAGGTCTATCAAAAAATTCTCCACACCCACGGCGTCATCATGGAGTTCGGCGTGAGGTGGGGCCAGACGCTGTCTCTGATGTCCGCCCTGAGGGGCATCTTTGAACCGTTCAACCGGCACCGGAAGGTTATCGGTTTCGACACATTCAAGGGGTTCGTCGGGATTGGTGAGAAGGACGGTGAACGGTGCAAATGTACAGACGGATCTTTCTCCGTGACGGAAAGATACGATCGTTTTCTCGATGAAATCCTGTCCCTGCAGGAGAATCTGAATCCCATTCCTCATCTAAAAAAATACGAACTCGTCAAGGGGGACGCCGCGGAAACGATTCCCGAATATTTCGAGAAGCATCCGGAAACGATCGTCTCTCTGGCCATATTCGATTTTGACATCTATCGGCCGACCAGAGTTGCGCTGGAGACGGTAAAACCTCATCTGTCCAAGGGGAGCATTCTGGTCTTCGATGAATTGTGCGACGACATATTCCCCGGAGAGACGATCGCGCTGAGCGAGGTATTCGGCCTAAACAATGTCCGGATCAGGAGACTTCCGATGACTGCGAGAATCTCCTACATGGAGATCGAATGAACGAGGTCTGCAAGGGCATACGGAAAGAAATTCTGAGGATCGCGAAGGAAAGCGGCCACGGCCATATCCCCACGTGCTTTTCCATCGTGGAAAGCCTCTATGCCGTTTATGAGTCCATCAGGCATGATCCACGCCGCCCCCTCTGGGAAGATCGCGACATCTTCATCCTGAGCAAGGGCCACGGCGCCCTCGCCCATTACTGCGTCCTGGCTCATCACGGCTATTTCCCAGGGCAGGGCTTGGTTTCTTTTGGGTCCTTCGGGTCGACTTTTGGCTGTCATGCAGACCGCTTCAAGGTGGCCGGCATCGAGGCGTCCACGGGATCTCTGGGGCATGGGATCGGACTGGCAGTCGGTATGGCGCTCGCTCTGAAGATCCGCAGAAGCGACCGCAGGGTCGTGACGCTCATCGGAGACGGCGAGGCCAACGAAGGTTCCGTGTGGGAATCGACATTGGTGGCCAGCCATCTCAAGCTGAATAATCTGGCCATTATCTACGACGACAATCAGTCACACGGCAGGGGCCTTCAGATAAGGAATGCAGCAGACAAATTCCGGGCTTTTGATTGCTACGTCACCGAAACAGAGGGTCACGACGTCAATGCGTTAAAAGAGGCCCTCTCAAAGAGGGCCGGGCAGGTCCATGTCATTGTCGCCCACACCTGCAAGGGTTTTGGCTGCAGCACCCTGATCAAGGGGCAGTACGAATGGCATCGAAAATCTCCGAACGATGAAGAATACAAGACATTGACGAGGGAACTGGATGAGGCGGCAGTTTAGGGACACAATCATGGATCTGGCATCCCGTGATCCTGACATCGTCATGATATTCGGCGATGTCAGTGTTTATCTCTTCAATGACTTCAAGGAAAAATATCCGGACCGATTTTACAATCTCGGCATCTGCGAGAATACGATGATCAGCGTCGGTGCCGGTTTGAGCGCCCAAGGGATCTTCCCCTTTGTTCATACCATCGCGCCCTTCATCACGGAGAGGAGCTACGAGCAAATCAAGCTGGACATGTGCTACAACCGATTCGGTGGGAATATCGTCTCCTGCGGCGCCTCCTTCGACTATGCCTGGGATGGCGCCACGCACCATGCCTACACGGACCTGGCCATCCTGAGACTGCTGCCCGAAATGGAGGTCCTTCAGCCCGGATCGAGAAAAGAACTCGACGTCCTGATACGCAGCCAGTACCGCAACGGAAAGGCCACCTATTTCCGCCTGTCTGATCATCCTCATGCCATCGACATCCCCGTAGCCTTCGGGAAAGGGGTCGTCATCGAGGACCGGCGATCCGACGTGACCGTCATGACTGCGGGACCCATACTGGAGAATGTCCACGCAGCCTGCAGGGGATTGAACGTAAATCTCGTCTACTTTCACACGATCAAACCCATCGACAGAGACCTGATCCGCAGGTACCAGGACACGCAGATCGTGGTCATTCAGGACGCCTTCGGTTTGCAGGCGGCGATCTGCGAGGTTCCCAACGTGAAGACCGTCTCTTACGGAGTATCCGACAGGTTTCACTGCTGCTACGGCACGCTGCAGGATGTCCGGCGGACGCTGGGCCTGGATGTTGATTCCATCAGGGCATATTTGAAACAGCTGGTTTCTTGAATCCGGCAGCGAGCGCATCCCCCGCAGCTTGCTGCGGGGTAAGCGAGCGAATCATGTTTAAGATCTCTTCGTTGGGGATCGAAGATTCTCCGGAGCTTGCTCCGGAGAGCTTCAATACGCCCGGTTACTCGAAAGAAGCGGACGATGTTCTATAAAGGGAAAAAGGTGCTGGTCACCGGTGGGAGCGGCTTCGTGGGCAGCCATATCGCGCAAGCCCTTCAAGAGCAGGGCACCCTCGTCCGCGTGACCGTTCACAGACGGCCGATGCCCGTCGACAGCGGCGACTTCGATTTCTGTGAGGCCGACTTGACGACGGCCCAGGATTGCCTCAGAGCTGCGGAGGGGATGGACTTCATCTTTCACGCCGCGGGATGCGTCGGCGCGGCGGGGTTGAAGGGAAGTCAGGTCATGAGCGCCATCACCCCAAACCTGATCATGACTTCCCTGATGCTCGAAGCCGGGTGGAAGGCGGGTGCCAAGAGATTCCTCCTTTTCGGGAGCAGCACGGGATACCCCGTTGCCAGTCATCCCGTGAAAGAAGAAGAGATGTGGAGCGGGCCGACCTTCCCGGGCTATTTCGGTTATGGCTGGATGCGGCGCTATCTAGAACGCCTGGCGGAGTTCGTCCATGGGCAGTCGGAGATGAAGATCGCACTGGTCCGGCCGACGGCCGTCTACGGGAGGCGGGACAACTTCGATCCGGCAAGGGGACATGTCATTCCGGCCTTGGTGCGGCGGGCGCTCGAAAAAGAAGATCCTTTCGTTGTCTGGGGCAGCGGCGGCGAGGTTCGGGATTTTCTTCACGTTCGAGACCTGGCCAAGGGGTGTCTCCTGGCGTTGCAGGCATATGCGGAATGCGATCCCGTGAATATCGGCTATGGCCGAGGGGTTACCATCCGGGAAGTCGTCGAGATAATCCTGAGAGAGGCAGACCACAAGAGAGCCCGGATTGTCTTCGATGCCTCCAAACCCACGGCCATTCCGGTCCGGGTCGTGGATACGGGCAAGGCAAGACGAATCCTGGGCTTTGAACCCGAGGTAAGTCTCAGAGAGGGACTGAAGGATACGATTGAATGGTATCGGCGCACGGTCGGACAGGTACAGGAAAAGAGAGGGAATACCCGATGACTTTTCTGGCAGGCAAGAGCGTTCTCGTGACAGGCGGCACGGGATTGATAGGGATACCCCTCGTCGGTAAGCTGGTGGAGATGGGCGCCCGCGTACGGGTCGCGAGCCTCGACCAAGAAGGTCCTTTCGGCGGCCGCATTGAATTCATGAAAGGCGATCTCTGCGAGAAGTCGTTCTGCGAAGCTGCGCTGAAAGACATCGATGTGGTGTTTCATCTCGCCGGCATCAAGGGCGGGATCGGCGTGTCCCATTCGAAGGCTTCGACTTTTCTGGTGAGAAACATCCTGATGAATATTCAGGTCATGGAGGCCGCAAGAAGGGCGGGCATCGAGCGCTTTCTCTATGCAAGCAGCATCTGTATCTACCCTCCGGCCAGAGTCTTTGAAGAGAAGAACGCCTTCAGCGGATTTCCGCATCCTTCGGACAAGTTCGGCGGCATGGCGAAATTGATCGGCGAAATGCAGATTGAGGCGTACAGGCTTCAATACCATCTGGACAATTTTCTCACCGTCCGCCCGGCCAACACCTATGGTCCATTCGACAACTTCGATCCACGTTCGGCCCTGATCATACCGGCCCTCATCCACCGGCTCTTTGCGGGGGAAAATCCCCTGACGGTTTGGGGCGATGGCACTGCCGTGAGGGATTTCGTCTACGCGGAGGACGTGGCGGATCTCATGCTCCTCATGGTGGAAAGAAATGAAAGAACTGCGCTGAATGCGGGAAGCGGCGAGCCTGCCACCATCAGGACGGTGGCAGAAACAGTCGTGCGGTGTGTGAGAGAAATACTCGGCACGGACATCACCCTCAAGTGGGACGCCTCCAAACCTTCGGGCGAGCAGTACCGGACGACGAGCATCGAAGAGGCGAGAACGAGGCTCGGCTGGTCACCCAGGTACGATCTTGAGCAGGGCATACGGGAAACCGTCCGATGGTACCATGAAAACCGGACGATGCTGATCGACCGCTACAGCATTTTGTCTGAGGAGCAGTGAACGGCAATGGGGAAGGCAACGGTCGTCTTCGTGAGACCTCCGAATCTGCAGAAAACCGGACAGTGGAAGAAGCAGGGCGTCATCCGGTGCCCCTTGAACATCGCGCTTCTGGCCTCCTACCTCCGGGAGCGTGGCGGCTACGACTGCCGCCTCGTCGATTTCGAGACAAAAGACATAGCGTCGGTGGAAGCCATGGCGGAGACGGTGCTGCAGGAATCGCCCCGCTATGTCTGCATCACGACGTTGACGCCCAGATTCCCGACCGTCGTGAGGATGGCGCGGGCGATCAGGAACTTGGATCCCGGTGTAGTCGTGATCGCCGGCGGCCCCCATGTTACAGGCTCTCCCCACTCGGCCCTCCATGAGGGGATTTCCTTCGGGATCGCAGGCGAAGGCGAAGAGGCTCTTCTTGAACTGATCGATACGCTGGAGTCCCGGCGGGATCCGCTGAATCTCAGGAATCTGATTTTTGCGGAAAACGGCGGCGTGAGAGTAAACCCCGTCCGCCCCTTCATCAACGACCTCGACGGACTTCCGTTTCCCGCCTGGGATCTGATGGAACTCGACCAGTACACCGATCCGGCCTATTTTTCCGGCAGCCACCTGGCCCTGTTTTCCGGAAGGGGTTGCCCATATGACTGCAGCTTCTGCGCCTCCTGCGTCACATGGAAGAAGAAGCTCCGCGTGAGATCCGTAGACAATGTAATGAAGGAGATCCGGCACATTGCCCGTGTGCTTGGCATACGCAACCTCATGTTCTGGGACGACACCTTCGCGGCGGACATGCGGCGAGCGACGACCATCTGCAGGCGCGTGATCGAGGAAGAACTGGACATCCATTACACCGTCCAGATCAGGGCTGATTCGGTTTCGGACGAATTCGCCCGTATCCTCAGGGATTCCGGATGTGCCTTCGCGGCGATCGGCGTCGAAAGCGGCAACGAAGAGATGTTGAAGAGGATCGGGAAGAGAGAAACGAAGGCTCAATTCCGGCGAGCTGTCAGGATCATGAAGGAAGCGGGACTGCCCGTCATCGCCAGTTATATTTTCGGCTTGCCCGGCGACACCCATGAGACAATTCGAGAGACGCTTGACTTTGCCTTTGAACTGGATGCAGAACAATCCAAGTTCATGATCCTTTCTCCCTATCCGGGGACGAGAGATTATGATCTCGCCGTTCAGAAGGGGCTAGCGGATCCCATGAGCTTCGAACAGATGGAGGCGCTGAACTACTACGACAGTGTGGCCATCAACCTGTCCGAGGTTTCCAACGACGACCTCATCCGCTACCAGGACGAGGCCTACGCACTTTTCGATCGTTTGAAGGAGAGTGGTCCGGGGCAGTCGGCTTAACCGTCGTCGGCATTTCTTTGTTCCTGCGTCCCGCAAGTCGGGCGTGTCGCCTTGGTGAAAAGAGATGGCTGAAAAACAAACCATCGGTGCTGGAGACTTCTGCAGGATGTTCGGCGTTTCTCCGAACGAGCTCCCCGAGCCGTTCCTGTCATACCTTGGCAGAATGGATGCGACCTATCGCGAAGCCGATTCCGAAGAGCTGAAGGAATATTTCCTGCAGGTATTGAAACGCATCAACGCACAGGATATCCGGAGAACCGCTGAAGAAAATCTGGCGGCCTTTGAAAAAGGATGGAGGGAGAATCTCGACGCCCTGCTCTCGCAGGGAACCTCCGCGGAAAACCTCAAACCAAGATATTTTCGTCCGGGAAAGTTCCTACGGTACGACAGGAAGCTCATTGTCAGCAGGAATCCGAATCTGGAATACGACTTGTTTACGCTGGCCCGGTATCTCCTCTTCAGCGGATATCTGTCTTCCTTTGAGTCTATTTATGAGATCGGCTGCGGAAGCTGCCAGAACCTCTTCATGCTGTCGGAGTTGTTTCCCTCCAAGCGCATGATCGGACTGGACTGGGCGCCGGCATCCACCGAGATTGCGAAGGTTTTGGCCGATTCTCTCAAGCGTCCGATCGAAGCCACTCTCTTCGACATGATGAGCGTCTCCCCGGCGGTTGAGATAGAACCTGGCAGCGCCATTATGACGATCCACGCCCTCGAGCAGATCGGCGAGGGGCATGAGAAATTGCTCTCTTTTCTTCTGAACGCACGGCCCGGCATCGTCCTTCATTACGAGCCGATCCTCGAATTCTACGACGAAGGTGATGCGCTTGACTACTTGGCCTTCATGTACTGCAGGAAACGCAACTATCTTTCCGGTTTTTACACGGCGCTGCTGGACCGGCAGAAGAGAGGCGAAATCCAGATCGTGGAGGCGAGGAGACCCTTCCTCGGAGGCGTGATCCATGAGGCATCGCTGATCATCTGGAAGCCAAGGTTCTAAGGATGGAGGAAGTCTATCCTGTTTGAATACGGGAGGGGTTATGGAAATTCAAAAGACGAAGCTCGATGGCGTGCTTCTCATCGATCTCGATGTTTTTGAAGACCACCGGGGCGAGTATGTCGAAACATACAACGAGGCGCTGTACCGAAGCAAGGGCGTCGATATAAAATTCATTCAGGACGACATTTCGGTTTCGGCGAGAGACGTCCTGAGGGGAATACACGGTGATGATGAAACCTGGAAACTGATATCGTGCCTTTATGGGAAGTTCTATCTCGTCGTTGTGAACTGTAATACCTCCTCTCCAGGCTTTGGTCAGTGGCAATCCTTCGTATTATCCGACAGAAACAGGCGGCAGGTTCTCGTTCCGCCAAAATACGGCAACGGGCACCTGGTGCTGAGCGAGGAGACCATCTTCCATTACAAACAGTCGACCTATTACGACCGGTCGAAACAGTTCACCTATAAATGGAATGACCCGAAATTCAAGATCTGGTGGCCGGTCAGGAACCCGATCCTTTCGGCACGGGACGAAGGGGTCGCGTAAGGGCGGAACATCGGACCCGCTCCAATCGCATATGCGCATCAAGGAGAAGACTTTCCGGAGAAAGACATGATCATCAGCAGAACGCCGTTTCGCATTTCTTTTTTTGGAGGCGGGACCGACTATCCCGTGTGGTACAGGGAAAACGGGGGGGCGGTCCTGAGCACCTCCATCAACAAGTACTGCTACGTCGTCTGCCGCTATCTGCCGCCCTTCTTCGACTACAAATTCAGGATACGATATACGAAGAGGGAAGAGACCAACAGCATTGCGGAAATCAAGCACCCTTCCGTCAGAGAGTGCCTTTCTTATCTAGGCTTTGAAAAGGGCATCGAGATCCAGCACAACGCCGATCTTCCCGCCATGTCCGGACTCGGCTCAAGTTCCACATTCACGGTCGGGCTGCTTCACGCCCTCTATGCCCTGAAGGGGAAGATGACGACCAAGAGGCAGCTCGCCCTTGACGCCATCCACATTGAGCAGGAAAGAATCGGGGAGAATGTCGGATCGCAGGACCAGACCGTGGCGGCTTTCGGCGGCCTCAACAAGATCGAGTTCGGCGGCTATCAGGAAATCACCGTCCGGCCCATCATCGTGGAGCAGGAAAAGATCAACCAGCTGCAGGAACGGCTTATGCTGTTCTTCACGGGGTTTCCCAGGAATGCGTCGGAAATTGCCGGTGAGCAGATCAGGAGGACGGCCGAAAAGGCCAATGAGCTAAAAAAAATGATGGAACTGGTTCGTGAATCGCTGAACATCCTCAATCGCGATGCGGAGGGATTCGACGATTTTGGGAGATTGTTGCACGAACAATGGCTGATCAAACGCAGCATGACCGATCTGATCTCGAACGATCAGATCGATGAGATTTACCAGGCAGGAAGGGATGCCGGCGCTTTGGGCGGCAAACTGTTGGGTGCCGGAGGTGGAGGATTCATTCTCTTTTTCGCCAGGACGGAGGATCAGACACGAATCAAGGAAAGACTTCACAAGCTCCTGCACGTCCCCTTCACATTCGAGAATATCGGCAGCCAGATCATCTATTACGCTCCGGAGAATAATTTCTAGAGACGCGGATATGCGCCACGGACTCGACAAGGTTGAAGTCATCATCCTCTGCGGAGGAAAAGGAACGAGACTCGCCTCCGTCAGCGGGGAATTGCCGAAGGCGCTCATGCCCGTCGCCGGACGGCCCTTCATCGACATTCTGCTGGAGAATCTCCTGCAATACGGTTTCAGACGTTTTATTCTGAGTGTAGGCTATCGGAAGGACCGGATCAAGGAGCACTTTGCCGATCAGGAATTTGCGGTAGACTTCTCGGAAGAAGAAACTCCCCTCGGAACCGGCGGTGCCGTAAAGCAGGCGGCGCAGATGACTTCCAGTCCCTCATTCATGGTTGTCAACGGCGATTCCATCTGCAGGACGAATTATCTGGAGTTCTTCGATTTTCATGTTCAAAAAGGCGGAATAATGTCTATGGTACTTTCGAGGCCCCAATCCCGGGAGGATTGCGGTTTTGTCGAGATCGACCAAACGAACAGGATCGTGAACTTTGCAGAAAGAAACCGATGCAGGACGGATTGTTTGGTGAATGCGGGGATTTATCTCATGCGCCGCGACATCCTTTCGCATATGCCGCATCAGGATCGTTTCTCCCTGGAATATGATCTTTTCCCGAAAATTGTGGATCTGGGCTGCTATGGTTTCTTGTCGGAGGGGCCGCTCGTCGATATCGGCACGCCGGAGAGACTCGAACGTGCCGGGCGGATTTTGGCGGTATCGCAAGATCTTCTTTTTGGCGGAAGTGCGCGGGAATCGAAATCATGTGATGAATCCTAATGCATAAAGTAATAGACAAATGTGCGAAATGCTTTCGGGCGGGTACAGAATGGGTACAGGGTAATGCAGCGGAACGGAGGAGTCGAACCGGCCAAATCTCAGTTTAGCGAAGCCGTTGCAGAACCCCCGCGGCTTGCCGCGTGGGAACTTTACTTTCAGTAGACTATGTGCTCTGCCGCCTTCAGCAATTTCCGACGCAGATTATATTTTATTCTGTAAGTTATAACCTTCTTCCAATAATATTTTAGCTCGTCTCTTCTGACTTCATGTATTATGTTAGAAAAACCATCTCTGAATCGATGTGTGACTCTCCCGAAGAGAAAATCATCTCGGTATTGAAAAACTTGTTTGCGATACAAAGCGGCAGCAGCACTTATAACATCGTGATAAGTTTCCTGTCTTTGGTCTTTGTGGGTGTAACCATAGAACGAGATGATAGGGAGAAAATAGGGCAGATATCCCATTTTGTTTAGCTGTATGTTGAAGCCCATTGTAGGGTTGAAGCGGTATTGCTCCTTTGGATCATTTTGGGGAAAGTACTGTTCAAACAAATGGCGACGAAAGACTGCATTCGTCTCCTGTCCGTGCTGGAGCGCAAACCAGAATGGAAGCCAGTCCATCTTCTGAGGAGGGGGATTCCTGAGGTATTCCTGCCAACTGACCTCTCCGAGATGCCCATCCTCAGTCTTGGATTGATTAATACCCCATACCCATGATACTTGCCTGTCTGAGTCAAGAACGGCCACAGCCCGCTTGAACCAATTCGGGTCAAAAATTCCGTCTGAAACAGCCAGATAGACGACATATTCCCCCCGCACCATGCTGAAAGCTTGCCAGATGGCGTCGAGGATGGGATTGTCACCGCCTTCTTTTTCCGATACCCAGCGAATTTGAGGATACTCTCTGAGAATGTCCAAGGTACCATCGGTTGAGCCACCATCTTTAACTATGATCTCGAAATTCTTATAGGTCTGCTGGAGAACCGATTCGATGGTCTCACGCAGATATTTTCCGCTGTTGAGGCAAAATGAAATTATGGATAGCTTCGGATAAGTGTTGTTCTCCACTTTACTAACCACGATATTTCTCGCTCCTGTCCGTCATCTTATAAAGATAATATAGCGCTGTGCACACCAGCAAGTAAAAGATCGCGGCGGCAACTTGGATCACGAGGGGCTGTCGGATGGAGGGGAGCAGCCTGCCCATCCATTTTGGGGCAGGTGGTTTTCGAGAAACTCCGGTCGCCACAATTTCCCGAGTTGGCCGTCCTCCGACATGTTCTGGGAAAGGCCCCATACGTGAGAAACCTCAGGATCGCGGTCCAGGATCTTCACGCACTGTTCAAACCAGGTCCGGTCCAGAGTACCATCGGAAAGCGCCAGTATGACGATGTAATCGCCCTGTGACATGTAGAAGGCCTTCCAAAAGGCATCCAGAACAGGATTGTCGCCTTCTTCCTTCTCCGAGATCCATTTGATGTGCGGATATTCACGCAATATCTGGAGGGTATTGTCCGTTGAGCCGCCATCGACAATGACATGTTCCACATTCTTGTATGACTGGTTTACGATGGATTCGGTCGTATCCCGAAGAAAGCGTCCGTGATTCAATGAAGGGGTAATGACCGACACCTTCGAGGTTCCAAAAGGTCTTGGCGGATTCACTTCCCCGGTTATGCTCGCCATTTCCCAGATAACCTCCTGATTGCAATTGACATCATCGGGATGGATGCATTATTCTCGGTCCGGCTTCAAAGCTTCAACGCGGAGGCGCTGTGGTATTTTGCATGCGATTCCCATCGCCGTCTCGGAGAGCATCCCGGACACCTGTTGGAAGAATTGCTTTCGCGGACGATTACCATGAATTGTTGAGCTTGACAAGGTAATGAGAAGAAGGTTTTTTTGTCTGAAGAAACTTGTCCCTGCTCCGAAATATCCAGAGGGAAGTGCGCGATATTCATCTGTTATCTTGTCTTCGTTATCGAAGAATCGGCGAGTAAGACCCTGAAGGGCAATGGATGGAAAAGATTCCTCTTTCAGTTGCCATCATTGCGTTGAACGAGGCGGAGAATCTGCCGGCCTGCCTCCGTAGCGTGGGTTTCGCCGAACAGATTGTCGTTGTCGACTCCGGCAGCACGGATCATACAAAGAAGATCGCCCGGGAATTCGGAGCTGACGTCTTCGAGGAACCTTGGAGGGGATTCGGCCCGCAAAAGCAGCTTGCCGTCGATCGCTGCCGGAACCCTTGGATCCTCGTACTCGATGCGGATGAGAGAATTCCCGAGGAGACGGCAAAGACCATCGGCGAAATCGTCCTTGCTCCACAAGAGACGGCTTCAGGGTTCAGCTTTCCCAGGAAGAACTTCTTTCAGGGGCGGTGGATACGACACGCCGGATGGTGGCCGGACCGTATTGTCCGCCTCTTCCGCAGAGGGCGCGGAAGAATCACGCCGGATCCGGTGCATGAATCCGTCGACGTTGACGGGACCGTACGGGACCTCGAGGTCCCGATCGAGCATTACACGGAAAGCCGGCTCAGCGAGATCTTGAGGAAAATCGACCGGTATTCCACGCTTGGCGCACAGAAAGCGTTTTCGGACGGTCAGACGTCCTCTGCGCCTGCGGCTCTTTGTCGGGCGATCCTCACCTTTGTTCACGATTATGCGATCCGGGGCGGCTTCCTCGACGGCGCCCCGGGGCTTACACTGGCAGTCACAGATTCCATCAACAAATTCTTCAAGTACGCGAAATTGGCCGAACTGAACCGTCTGGCAAAGACAGAAGGCGGGAACGGGAATCCATCCGTCAACCCCCATCCGTAAACGACCGAAAAATCATCTTCCCTATGTCAGAAATCGATATCTCCATTATCATCGTCAATTGGAATACCAGGGAACTGCTTCGCAATTGCCTGGAATCCGTTTATCGGACCATAGGGAACGGCGTCTCCTTCGAAACATTCGTTGTGGACAATGGGTCGGCGGATGGAAGCGGGGAGATGGTGAAGGGGGGCTTCCCGACGGTCAGGCTGATCGAAAATGAAACGAACCGGGGTTTTGCAGCGGCCAACAATCAGGCGCTGGCCGCCATGTCGGGCCGTTATGCCCTGCTTCTCAATTCCGATGCGGTCCTGGCCGAAAACGCGGTGCCGGAATTGTTTCGATTCATGGAGATCTGCCCGGAGGCCGGTATGGCCTGCGGCCAGCTTCTGAACGCCGACGGTTCGAATCAGAACTCCATCGCACCGTTTCCGACCTTGTTGACGCTGGCGGTGAATCTTTCCCTTCTGGAATATCTTTTTCCCAAGAGATATCCGAGCAAACGATACCGGCACGATGCGCCGATCGAAATCGAGTCGGGCGTCGGTGCATGCCTGATCTTGAGAAGAAAGGCGCTGGACCAGGTCGGTTTCTTCGATGAGAGGTACTTTTTCTTTTTCGAGGAGACGGATCTCGCCATGAGCATGCGACGGGCAGGCTGGAAGATCTTCCATGTGCCGGCCGCCCGCATTTACCATTATCAGGGACAAAGCATTGGGCGGAATGAGAACGCACGCATCCAGTTCTACCGCGCGCGTTACCAATTCCTTCAAAAATGGAGAAGTCCGGTCTACTGCCGTTCCGCCCGGATCGTCATTCTGGCAAGGCTGATCGTGAACTGGTTTTCCACGATGTTGGCGGTTCTTGCCACTCTCGGTCTCAACGGTCCGCTCCTGGACCGGTGGCGCATTTACTCCCGCATCATCCGCTGGCATTTCCGCCCTTTTTCTTCTTGACTTAATGCGGCTGATGGAGTAGGTTCACTACGCGTTCATGGCGTGAACAGGATTGAAATCATTATGCCTATCCCCAAAAACCCCGACGGTTTCCAGAGCGAGGAGATCCTCAAGGTCCTCCGTCTGCTGAAGGACAATCCCGAAATGACTCAGCGGGAGCTCTCTTCCCGTCTCGGACTCAGCCTCGGCAAGACCAATTTTCTGATGAGGGCAGTGATCAAGCGCGGTCTTGTCAAGGTGCAGAATTTCAAGAATTCCCAAAACAAGAATGCTTACCTGTACTACCTCACACCCAGCGGAATGGAGGAAAAGGCGAGAACCACCTATTTCTTTCTGAAGCGAAAGATGAGGGAGTACGAACAACTGGAAGAGGAAATCCGCCAGTTGCGCAAAGAGGCATCGGATATCGGTACAGTAAGCCCGGCCGACTTCCAGAACAAAGATCTTCTTTGATTCTGGAACGGTACGGCGATTGATAGTGTCTTGCCGCCTGCTGGATTCGAACGCCGATCTGTAATCCAGGGGGCGGAGCTGTATATAGATCTTTCAACGGTCACTCAAAGAACAGGAGATGAAAAAAGAGATCAAAGTATTCAGTGATACAGAGAAAATTGCCCACGAAATAGCTAATAATTTATTGGCATTGGCCAAAGAATCAAATGGGAAGGGTATACATATTGGTTTGTCGGGAGGATCGACGCCAAAAGTGATTTTCCGGTATTTAATTGAAAAATATGGCAAAACGCTGGCCTACCCAAATTTTCACTTCTGGTGGGGTGATGACCGATGTGTGCCCCCCCATAACGACGACAGCAACTACAAATGGGCCACCGATCTGTGGCTGAAGCCAATTGGCATTACTCCAGAAAAAATTCACCGAGTTTTGGGTGAAAACGATCCTGAACAGGAGGTCTTTCGTTATGCCGGTGAAATCAGGAAATTCATTCCTTTCGAAAACGGGCTGCCGGTATTCGATTACATGTTGCTCGGGTTAGGCGAAGATGGCCATACGGCCTCCATATTCCCCTGCCAAATGAACCTGCTGACCTCCACAAAGATCTGCGAGGTGGCTACCCATCCCGTAAGTGGCCAGAAACGGATCACCCTTACCGGGCCGGTCATAAATCATTCCCGGACGATCGTCTTCCTGGCAACCGGTGAAAATAAAGCGCAACGAGTGAGGGATATTGCCGTTGATCAGCTCCCACAATACACGGCATCGCACATCGGATCGTCTTCAGGACGAGTAATCTGGCTGGTCGATTCTGACGCGGCAAAACTGCTTTGAAATCAAGGGAATCTTTGCCGGCTACTTTTTGGTAAACCACGCAATGGGCCACAGTAATGAACTGATCGCCTATAAGCTTCATCTCAGTACTGTCCAGTTAAGAGTGGAATAGATTCGTTTGGTTGCCGATTGTAGGTCCCATATTTTGCTTTATGGCGTCTTTGGTCTTTTCCCAAAGGTGTTGACCTCTTGGTCATGAAACCTTAACGGGACACTACCGATCCAATACTACAGTGTATCCTTCGAGACAAAAAGTGTTGGTCACCGGAGCTGACGGATTTATCGGCAGCCATCTTGTTGAGTGTCTGCTGAACAAGGGTTATCAGGTTCGGGCATTCGTTTTCTATAATTCTTTCAACAGCCTGGGGTGGCTGGATACGCTTCCAAAGAGTGAGCTTGATGAGATCGATGTATTCGTAGGCGATGTGCGCGACCCCAATGGGGTGAAGAAAGCCATACAAGGGATGGACATGGTGTTCCATCTGGCGGCGCTGATTGCCATACCGTTCAGCTATCACTCTCCAGACAGCTATGTCGATACGAATATCAAAGGTACCTTGAATGTGCTTCAGGCGGCGCGCGATACAGGGTGCAGCCGCGTGCTGATCACATCTTCATCGGAAGTTTATGGAACAGCGCGACATGTTCCGATTGATGAGTCGCATCCCTTCCAGGGACAGTCGCCCTACTCCGCCACCAAAATCGGTGCAGACCGCATAGCAGAGAGCTTCTATCGCAGTTTCAATACCCCGGTGACCATCGTCAGGCCGTTCAACACGTACGGTCCGCGTCAATCGGCCCGCGCGGTCATTCCCACGATCATTACCCAGCTGCTGAACGGCGCCACGGAGATCAAACTGGGCAGCACTCACCCGACCCGCGATTTCAATTACGTTAAGGACACCGTAGCCGGTTTCCTGGCAATCGCCGAAGCAGAAGCCACGGTTGGAGAAGAAATCAATATTGCGTCCCAACAGGAGATTTCCATAGGACAACTCGCCCGCAACATCATCGACCAGATCAATCCGGCGGCGAGGATCGTGTCTGACGATATACGCGTCCGCCCTGAGAAGAGCGAGGTGGAACGGCTGCTGGGCAGTAACGAAAAGATTCGCCGGTTAACAGGCTGGCAGCCGACATACTCCCTGCAACAGGGAATTCAGGAAACCATCGCATGGTTCAAAGACGGACGAAATCTGCAGCACTATAAATGGAATGTCTATAACGTTTAAAAAAATTGTCGACTTCATAAGATCCCTCTATCCGACAGAGCATCCGGTACCGCTCCATGCCCCGCGATTTTCAGGAAATGAAAAAAAATATCTCATCGACTGCATTGACACAACCTACGTGTCCTACGTGGGGCAGTACGTCAGTCGCTTTGAAGATTCGATTCAACAGTACACCGGCGCACAGCATGCTATAGCCGTCTCAAGCGGAACTGCAGCGCTTCATATGGGGCTTCTTCTTGCGGGAGTTAAGCCAGAAGATGAGGTGATAACCCAGCCGCTCACATTTGTTGCTACGGCAAACGCCATTTCCTACTGCAGTGCGCATCCGGTATTTGTGGACGTCGAGCGATCGACGCTGGGGCTTGATCCGGAAAAGCTAGATGAATTTCTAGCGGAGGTCACCATTCTGAAACCGGATGGCGCCTGCCACAACAAGAGGACCGGTCGGAAGATTGCGGCATGCATCCCCATGCACACATTCGGTCATCCGGCGCGGATCGATCAGATTATTGAAATCTGCAAGAGATACCGGATACCAGTCATCGAGGATGCCGCCGAGGCGTTAGGTAGTTTCTACCAGGGACGGCATGCGGGCACATTCGGGCATATCGGCATTCTGAGTTTTAATGGCAATAAACCAGTAACAACCGGTGGCGGCGGCATGATCGTCACAAATGATGAAACCGTTGCAGCAAGAGCCAAACATTTAACGACAACGGCTAAGAAACCCCATCCATGGGAATTCGTTCACGACGACATAGGCTACAACTACCGGTTGCCCAATATTAATGCCGCCGTAGGATGTGCCCAGATGGAATGTTTAAACGGTGTCTTGGAGAACAAGAGGAGCACGGCGCAATTGTATGACAAATTCTTCAAGGAACTCGGCGTGCCCTTTATTGCAGAACCTGCCCACGCCAGGTCGAACTACTGGCTCAATGCAATCATCCTGAAAGATATCCAGGAACGAGAGAAATTTCTTGCATATGCTGCTGAAAAAGGCATTCAGGCGCGACCCGTCTGGACACTAATACCCCACCTCCCGGTGTACCGCCATTGTCAGAGCATGTCCCTCGAAATCGCTCAATGGCTCGCAGACCGACTTGTGAATATCCCGAGCAGCGTACGGATATGAAAGAGGAGATCATTCTCATCGGCGGCGGCGGGCACTGCAGGTCCTGTATCGACGTCCTGGAGCAGGAAGGCCGTTTTGCGATTGCAGGGATTGTGGATATGCCTGAAAAAAGGCACGGCAGCGTCTGTGGTTACCCGATAATCGGTTCGGACGCCGATTTAGCGGAGTTAATCAGGACCTTCCCCAATGTACTGATCACGCTGGGGCAGATCAAATCACCGACCCGACGCATGGAACTCTTTCATGATTTGAAAGCGATGGGTGCGCACTTTCCCATAATCCAATCACCCTTGGCGTATATCTCCCCCCATGCCCACATCGCCGAAGGAACCATTGTCATGCATCATGCCTTGATCAATGCGGGGGCAAGAGTGGGCAGGAATTGCATTATTAACACGAAAGCCCTCGTGGAACACGATGCCCTCGTTGAGGATCACTGCCACATCTCGACAGGTGCAGTCGTTAACGGAGGAGTCGTAATAGGTTCAGGTTCTTTCTTCGGTAGTTGTGCAGCATCGAGGGAATACAGCACGGTGCCTCCTAACAGTTTTGTCAAGGCCAACAGCCTTGTTCTGGGAGTCGATGAATAGAACTTTTGTCATTGCTGAAGCCGGAGTCAACCACAACGGGAGTCTGGCAATCGCATTTCAACTGATCGATGTCGCCGCTGCTGCCGGCGCCGATGCTGTCAAATTCCAGACATTCAAGGCCGAGAAAATCATTGCTGTCAATGCGCCCAAAGCTGACTATCAAAAAAAAATGGCTGGTTCGGATGACTCGCAACTGGATATGGTGAGAAAGCTTGAGCTTGACGAACGGGCTCATGTCCAGCTTTGCCAGTATTGTCAGCACAGAGGCATCCAGTTTCTGTCGACGCCATTTGATCTGGATAGTATTGATCTGCTGAATCGCCTGAAATTGGAGATGTTCAAGATTCCGTCGGGTGAGATAACAAATCTCCCCTATCTCAGGAAACTTGGGAAGTTGAAGAAACGGTTGATTTTGTCTACAGGCATGGCCAGTCTGGGTGAAATCGAAGCGGCTCTGGACGTTCTTACGGGAGCGGGAACGTCTCTTGGGAATATTACTGTCCTTCATTGCAACACTGAATATCCGACACCGTTCGAAGATGTTAATCTGAGAGCGATGTTGACGATCCGTAACGCCTTTCCCGGTATCTCCGTTGGCTACTCGGATCATACTTTGGGCACCGAGGTAGCCATTGCAACGGTGGCGATGGGTGCAACCGTTATCGAAAAACATTTTACGCTGGACCGGAATTTGCCTGGCCCAGATCACCATGCGTCATTGATGCCCCACGAGTTGACCGCAATGATCGAGAGTATAAGGAACGTGGAAAAAGCTCTTGGCAGCGGGATAAAGAAGCCTTCACCATCGGAACTGAAAAATATGCAGGTCGCCAGGAAGAGCATTGTCGCAGCCACATCCATCAGGGAAAATGAATCGTTTACTGAAACAAATATAACAGTCAAGCGACCGGGGACCGGTATCTCCCCTATGCGTTGGGATGAAATTATTGGTCGCAAGGCAACGAAGAATTACTGTAAAGACGATGAAATCGAAGCGTAGGATCTGCATTTATACATCTACCCGTGCGGACTACGGCCTGCTGCGTGGTGTGATTCGTAGAATCGCGGACGAATCAGCGCTTCAGTTGCAGATCCTTGCAAGCGGCATGCACCTGTCTCCTGAGTTCGGTATGACGGTCGAGGAAATCCGGGCGGATGGCTTTGTTACGGATGAAGCAATAGAAATCCTCATGTCCAGCGATACTCCCACGGCTGTCTGTAAGTCCATGGGGGTTGCCATGATGGCCTATGGAGACGCCCTCCAAAGACTGAACCCCGATATGGTGGTGTTGCTGGGCGACCGATTTGAGACATTCTGCATGGCAGCAGCATCCCAGGTTTGCCGGGTCCCTATCGCCCATATTCACGGTGGAGAGACCACGGAAGGCGTCATCGACGAGGCCTTCCGTCATTCGATCACAAAGATGTCGCACCTGCATTTTGCCAGTTGCGAAGCATACCGCCGACGGATCATTCAGTTGGGGGAATCCCCGGATCGGGTGTTCAACGTTGGTGCACTCGGCGTGGAAAACATCCGGCGCGTGCCGCTGATGACACGCAGCGAATTGGCAGACGCCATAGGGTTCGATCTTAAGAAACCGTATTTTCTTGTCACGTTTCATCCGTTAACTCTGGAAAAGGACGACTCGGAACGACAATTTCAGGCGCTTCTAAGTGCGCTGGATTCCTTCCCGGAAATCAACGTGATTTTGACCAAGGCCAATGCCGATATGGAGGGCCGGGCGATCAACCGATCCATTGACAAATATACTGCTAGTCATTCGATACGCTGTCTTGCAGTAACATCGCTGGGAATGCACCGTTATCTCTCGGCTCTGAAATATGCGGCGGCGGCGATTGGGAATAGCTCCAGCGGTATCATAGAAGCACCGTCGTTCAACATTCCCACGATCAATATAAGAGATCGGCAAGACGGCCGCATCAAGGCTGAAAGCATCATTGACTGTGAAGCAGAGAGCAGTTTGATAGAATTATCCATCAGGAAAGCCCTATCAAAGGAATTTCGCGAACGGCTGGGGGCTGTGAAGAATCCCTATGAACAGGTGGGCACGGCTTCCAGAATCGTAGAAGAAATCAGTTTGTTTTGTGAAGCCGCGTCGATGAAGAAACGCTTCCACGATATTGGAGCAATCGTTCAACCATGAAAGATTGGAAAAAGACCCTCGTTACGACGTCGACGCCCATCCGGGATGCCATGCAGATTATTGATACGAGTTCCCTTCAGATCGCTCTCGTGGTTGACCATGATGCGAGACTGGTCGGTGTCGTAACGGACGGCGATATTCGACGAGGCCTGCTCAGGGGAATTTCCCTGGAGGAACCGGTCGAGCTTATCTTCAAAAGGGACTTTACGGCGGTGACTCCGCAGATTTCACGCAATGAGATTTTGGCTCTCATGAAGCGGAAGGAATTGCGACAGATTCCCGTTTTGGATCATCAGGGGAGGGTTGTTGGCCTGAAAATCCTAGATGATTTGATTCCTCAGCCTTACAAGGAAAATTGGGTCGTGATCATGGCAGGGGGCATGGGAAGCCGCTTACAACCGTTGACGAATGAAGTTCCAAAACCGCTCCTTAAAGTGGGCAGCAAACCCCTGTTGGAGACCATCATCAGAAGCTTCTGCAACTATGGATTTCGAAAGTTCTTTATCTCCGTCAACTACAGAGCTGAAATGATTGAAACCTGCCTCGGTGACGGTTCGCAGTGGGGTGTGGAGATTTCCTATCTGAAAGAGAGTACCAGGATGGATACGGCGGGAGCATTGGGATTGCTGCCGGAGAAGCCCTCGCACGCCCTCATTGTGATGAACGGAGATGTTCTTACCAAAATCAATTTTCACCAGTTAATGGACTTTCATTATGTCCATAAAGCCAAAGCAACCTTGTGCGTGAAGGAATACCGCATTCAAGTGCCATACGGCGTCATTACAATGGATGAACATCGTCTGACAAATATCAATGAAAAACCTGCTCAGTCGTTCTTTGTGAATGCAGGGATCTATGTTATTGAACCCGAAATGCTAGCCCTAATTTCTCCCGATCAACCGTGCGATATGATATCTTTTTTCGAAAGAATAATTCACAGCAATCATGATGTCGTAGCCTTTCCTATCCGGGAATATTGGGTGGATATAGGCAAAATGGAAGATCTTCATAGAGCCAATGGAGAATACGACAAACATTTTCGGGATTGAATCATATTGCCGAAAAGGGAAGCCATCGCCAAGGGTATGAATTGTCTCGTGATAGGATACGGATCCATTGGCCGTCGACACGCGTCGGTTCTTGCAAATCTTGATTACTTCGTTCATGTCATATCGAAGCAGGACATAAAAGAATACCCCTGCTATAAAACAGTGGGGGAGGCACTTGGTCGCAAGAGATTCGATTATGTCGTCATATGCAATGAGACTGCCGACCACTACCAATCCTTTCAGGAATTGAACGCGCACGGATATACCGGAAAGATCCTGATTGAGAAGCCCATTTTTTCTGAGATGCCTCCGGCCTTTCCGGATTATTCGGATAGAGTTTTTGTCGGATACAATCTCCGCTTTCATCCTGTCCTTCAGAAACTGTATGATATCTGCCGCCATAACGACTTGTATTCCTTTCATGTCTATGCAGGGCAGTATCTGCCCAGTTGGAGACCGGGTACGGACTATCCAAAATCTTATTCAGCTTCAAGAGCAAAGGGTGGTGGCGTCCTGAATGACTTGAGCCATGAGTTGGATTATGTTCTCTGGTTGGTGGGTAACTGGGTGAGAGTTTCGGCGACAGGGGGA
>Ga0116160_1000583_pt1 | contig 42454 bp, 33 predicted proteins | sample AD_JPNAS2_MetaG_FD_89879 | JGI IMG/M metagenome (GOLD analysis project Ga0116160, IMG submission 89879) | Active sludge microbial communities of municipal wastewater-treating anaerobic digesters from Japan - AD_JPNAS2_MetaG | ecosystem: Engineered > Bioreactor > Anaerobic > Digestate | place...
GATGAAAATGCACAAGCTGTTGATCCTACATCAGCAATTGTTCGTATGTTTGGAGCTCAACAAGGGATGTATCAAACTGGACCAGTTTTGCCAAATTATCCTGTTGGTCCAGAACATACTGCTGCAATTCAACAAAAGCTGACTCAGAAAACCGCAGTAATTCAACATCTATTAAAGACCGATCCAAAATTTACTAAGCTTCGACCATTTATTGAACTTATTACGCTCGGTAATATGATTGAAGTTCCAGTGATTGTTGGTACGGCTTGTTATCCAGTTGATACTTTGACCCTCTTGTGGGTATTAATTGCTGCAATTGGATTGAATCGAAAGTTGAACAATGAGCAAGATCTTGAAGTTATTTTTCGGGAACTTAAATCAATGAATGAAGCAAAATACTGGAAGTTGTTAAGTAATTTAACCAAGACTCCAGAGGAAACTCAAACTTTATCTGATTATTTTCGTGGAAAAGCTTTTACTGGATTGAAGTATGTTGGTGGAATAAAGTCACTTCCAACGGTTTCTAAAGTTGCTAAGAATTGGGCAACCAGTTTACAGAAACGGATAGAGAGTCCTCCACAATTGCGTCAGCAGAGGGAGATATTTCAACCACTGTATTTGAAACAGTCAGATCTTGATCAAACAAAGCTTTATCTGAAATTTGTTTTGTCACCGGATTTTGCAAGACGGCGATTTGGGATCAACGCATCTAATGAAGATACTAAAATTTCAGATCTTGCTCAATTAAAATTGCGAGATGAGATGAAGAAGATTCAAGATGTTACAATGTCTAATTTTTCTCATATGGTTTCTACGATTGGAATAGTTCTTTTGAGATCTGTTACTAATTTGTTGAATGTGAATCCAACATATGTTGATTTTTCTGAGCAACGAAAAGCAAATCTTGATAATTCTCTTCTATCAAAAATAGATTCTGATTTAGCAGAGATTTTAGAAGCTATTGATAAAGGGATTCGAGGTAGTAGTTCTGATGAAGCTAGACACAAGATTAAGATTCTAAAAGATCTTTGTAGTATTAATAGTGGGGAACTATTAACAGATTTTGCAAATAATCTTGCCGATAATAGTATTTCTTCAACAGATTTTGATCTTGATACATATAAGCGTTTTATATCAGTATTTGATGATATTTCTAATTCTAGTTCATCTCTCTCTTCTAGAATTGAAAATGAATTGAAATATCTGGTATCAAATCAAGAGAAACCAATTATACTGTCACGATTAAAAGAGATTCAACAAGATATTTCAAAAAGTCTTGAACAATTTATTCAAGCATATCAACAAGAATTACGAGATTCAGATCCAGCAGATTATTGTAGATTATCAGATATTACTGGAGAGAATGTTGTATCAATTGCTAATCGCACTGCTGAAAAATATAAAGCTGGAATTTCAGAGTTTTTTTATTTTATGTTATTGTCTCAATTGCAAGTATCTTTGTGTAAATTTATTCTTGTTGCAGATGTTGATCTTGAAACGACGAGCAATGAAGTTACGGCGTGGCCAAATTATACTCTAGTTTTGCCAGTGGAAATAATCATGGCGTTACATGCTGCTACCATGGGAATGAGCTGGAAACATACTCTTGCCGGTGGACAAATTGGACAAGAAATATCAAAAGAAAAAAATCAAAAACTAACGAAGGAACAAGTATCTACTAGAGGCTTATTTGATGTAAATGATAATTATGTTAAAGGAATCATCAAATATATTGCTAAGAGATTGGATGTTCCAAATTTGATAGTGATCGATGCAAAAAAGAATGATATGTATTATCTTTTGATGAATCAAACTGATGTAAACAAGACGAAGCTAACAACAATAGAAACTTTTATCAAATCTAAATTAGACAGACCAATTATCTCACAATATTAAGGGAGGAATTATTAAATGCGGTTATTAGATAAATATAATTTTGATGCTATGACGGAATCTCGTAAAGCATTGCAAAAGATTCAGGAGTCGAAAGAAAAGAAAAGAAATCATTTTGAAATTATTCAGGAAGGACTTACTAAAGCATCTGCTGGTTCGGAATTTTTTGAAGCTTATGATTCTCTTCTTTGGGAAGGGAAAGTCAAAGTAGATATGCTTTATTTTGATCAATTACTTCAGAAGCTTGAAGAGTCAGATCAGATATATGCGGCTCTTGGTAGCTATTTTAAAAATATTCGACAAATTTATGAGTTTGTTAATCTGAAACCAGAAATTTATGGCAGGGGACTTGATTATACAATTCTTGAGAAATCTAACGAGACACAAAAGCAAACACTTTCAAATGTTATTTATGAGTATTTTGATAAGAGTTTTTATTCTCTGAGTGCACAAGAAAGAAAGGACAAGTATCTTGAGAATACTAGAGAATTAGCAAAAACTTTAATTTCAGAGGGCACTGATCCTGAAGAAGCAATCACATTTAGTACTAAAGTGAGTATTGTTGAAAGTCTTTTACAGAAGATTGCATTTCCATTCTCCGTATGGTCACGTATTAAGTATTTAACAGAATCTGATGATTATAGGAAGATTTTTGATCAGGAATCTTTGGTTGATTTGGTTGATTCTTTTGAGAAAAAGGTTCATTCATTGTCAAAGGTAGTTAGTGCAGTCGTTTAAAATTTAACATGTGAAGGAGAGAATTGTGTCTAAACAAGTCTTAGAAATGTATAATCGATTAGATAAAAATATTCAAGCTGATCCAACAATTTTGACCAAATTACACAGTGAACTGAGTAGACTGCTCTCAAGTACTTATACACAAGCTATGAATTCTGATGAAGGATATTGTTTTAAGTTTACAATTCCAAGTACAGCTGTGATGGGTCTGTATTCTTTGTTAAATTTGGATCAGTCAGCAGTTGGTCGTTCTTTTCAGGCTGATTGGAAATATCCTAACCATGCTATGATGTATAACGATCCATACTATCATATATTGCTTCTTGTAATGTATTATGGTATTCGAAAAAATGATGAACAATTGATCAATAATGCTCTCTTTATATTATTACAAAAATTGTGGAATGGTCGTAAATATGCTTATATTAAATATTGCGATAAGCGAATAATGAATTATGTTGTTAATCATATGGTGAATAAAAAGCACAATGTTGCTAAATATGATACACCATTGCTTTTGATTAAAGATTATTTTGTTCCAACCATATTAAGTAAATATCGACCAGAGATAGCAAAAGATGTTTACAGATTAAGACAATTGTTTATGCAATGTTGGGCGAGAATTGATCAGATGTTTGCTTTTAATCCAGTTGTTGATGCTAAAACAGGTGAGAAGAAAGCCCAAGGTGGATTGCTGCCATTGTATATGAAAGCTAAGGAAGATGGATTATATCAATCAACTCCTACTATTTTAAAGGGAGACTCAGAAGAAGATCCTAATTTTGATCAATATTCTACAATTCACAATAGAGATAGTATTATATCTTCTACAGCTGATTATGTTACGATGAATTCAAAAGTGAATTATCCAGAATCATTTGTTGGAGAAGTTAATAAAATTACAAAAGTTTCATCCAAAGTTATTGAACAAATTCTAAAAGCGTTACACAATCATAAAAATTATGATTTGATTCATGATGCTTTATCTATTATTTTATCAAGAACAAATGTTGTTGATAAAAATGATATCTGCAATAAAGATTTTATGAATCTTGTAAAAAAGAATATCATATCTTCTAAAAATACAGATGAGATTCGAAAACTGCAAAAAGTGTTAGACGTATTGTCTGGGAAGCTTTTGCAAGATGCTTTGCAAATCAATTTGAATAATTATGGAAAAGCTCAACAAATGCAGATTTATAATGTTATTCTTTATGGATTGATTTATAATTTGAGGAAACATAACTGTTCAAATTTGGTGGAGATTACTTAATATTTGTTTTAATCGGCAAGATCTTAAACTAGATCTTGCCGATTAAAAGGAGAAAATAAATATGGGAATATTAGATACTGTTACTAGTTCAATATTTAAACATGGAGTATCAGTGACTGAAGATCTTTTTGGATATGAAGGAGCCACTCTTACAGCATATCTTGATCTTGTATTTGGAGATGGACACCAACATTCTGAGGTACTTAAATTTTTTTATCAACAATTGTATCGTGATTTTGTTCCAGATATCAATGGATATACACTTGTATTTTTTATTCCACCACATTTGTCTGGTTATGAAGCATCTTATAATGCTTCATCGTATAATCAATATGATAAAGATGGATATATGAATGTTGTTGGTAAAATAATGACGTTTGCAGCTATTGATTTTACTCCACCACAAAGTCAAGTCCGCACAGAAAGTGTTACAACTCGAAGTGGGTCTATTCCTATTGCTTCTGAAGTTTCAGAAACTGATAACATGTCTATTACTTTCATTGATAACCGTCATCTTGACATTTATATGTTTCATCACATATGGGTAGAATATATTCGAGAAATTTTAGAGGGTACCATTGAACCAGATCCAGCGTATTATGATGCAGAATATTTGTATGAATTTGGGGAAGATGTGAATTATGGCGCAATAGATTATGCGGCAGCTTGTTATATCGTAAAATATCGACCAGACATGAAAACTGTTACATTTGTTGCTAAGTGTGTTGGTATCTTTCCCCAGAGCTTGCCGAATAAAGAATTATTAGGTTCGAGAACAGCAAATGAAATTGTAACTCTTCCTTTTACATATTCTTGTAGTGGATATAGAGAAGCACTTCATCTGGAAGAATCTTCAGGGATGTGGATATTTACGGAATTGGACGATATCGTTAGCAAGTTTCAATCACAATCAGAAAGTCCACTTTTTGGAGGTTTTTTGGGAGGAGTTTTGAATAATATTATTGGACCCACTGGTGGGATGATGAAGAATCTGACGGGAAACGCTGCTAAACTTGGTGGAATTGTTGGAACTGCGACATCGAAAATTCAAAATACTTGGTCTTCTATTCGTGGTATTGCTCAACCAAATGGTTTTTCAAAAATATTCAGAACATAATATCGAGGATAAAACATGGCATCTACTTTACCATCGCTTAATTATACAACTCCTGAAGAGTTTGTAAACTATTATTATGAGAAGCTTAAAACAGATCTAAATGTATATGATTTGCAAATTAGTAAAGTAGGTTTTGTAGGATATTTACTTAATTTACTTGGTTATACTCATTTTGATCTTAAAACATATTATGATAATCTTTTCAAAGAAGCTTTTGTTGGAACTTCTCAGACGGAGGAGAGTCAATATTTACACGCTGCGACATATGGTTATATTCCATCTTTTGCTTCAGCTTCAATAGCAACAGGGACTATAGAATTTGATATGGTCAATTGGCTTCCGCGCAGACAACCAGATGTTGTTCGTAGAGAAGTTATTGTGGGCTACGATAATTCGACTGGTGTATATATACCGACTAGTAGTTTGTTCAAAATTGATAATTTTCAATTTTTAATAGACTCAATTTATAAATTTGTAGAGATTGAAGATAATGGTTCTTATTATTATTATGTTGATATTGTTACTTCAGATGGGACCAAAAGTACTTTACCATCACCATCTTCTACAATTTCTGCTCCACTTTATTCGACATCTCAGTATGTGAAAAAAGAGATTAGTTTTACTTTAAAACCATATAATTATGGTTCGTATCAGACATATTATTTTGGGATTGACTCTGGTTATTATTTATCAGATCTTGAAGTTTATGTTACTGAAAGTGGTTCAAGCAGTGAAGAGGAATATGATGTCGAATATACAAAATATCTGGCAAAGAGCAATGATACAACTGTTTTCCTTCGTAAAATAACGCCTACGAATTATGTTATTGAATTTGGTTCAGGTATTCGGGGAAAATGGATCTCAGATGCTTCTATTCGATTAATCATCAAATCTACTAGAGGAACAGCTGGTAATCTTATTGACAAAACTAGTCAAAAGCTGGCAATTGTTGGTGATGTTTTAGCTTTTGACTATGTGCTGGCAAGTGGTGGACAATTGATATCATTGAGTCCTAACCCAATAGTTATGCAACAACCTCTTGTTGATTTTGATTATTCTGAAAGTGGATCAGATCCATTAAGCGGAGAAGATCTTAGAGATGAAATTATTAATTATATTCAAACTCGAGATAATATGATTAGTCAGCGAGATTTTTATAATATTGCTGAATCATATTTTGATGATTTTAAATTTTTGTTTAAGAAATTTAATGTATTTGATAATATTTTTCATCTGTGTAGATCTTTTAGAGATAGAAATCAGACAATTATTTATACAACCAACTATACTGATACGGTTATGTATTTGGAAGCAACTACACTTCCGACATTTAACATATCAGCTGTTGCTGGGACTACTGGTTCTGGAACTTTGCCTGCTGATACTTATGGCTATATTGTTATCGCTATGGATGATTGGGGTCGTTCTTCACCATCCATCGAAGTGTCTGATGTAGTTGGTCCTGGGGAGGATTCTATAACGATCACATGGGATCATGTACCATATGCGACAAAATATAGGGTCTATGGAAGAACACCAGCATTCCACGATCAATATTGGGAAGTTGCAGCTACCACTCCACCTTCTGTAACATATTCTTATGTAGATGATGGGACCGCTGGAATCTTGGATACTGAGCCAACAACTTATGAACTTCAAGATATTTTCTATCGACCAGAATTTACGGTAAATTCAAGAGATTTTATAAGCCCATTTATTTATAAAGGAAATACGAGAATGAATTATTATGATGGGTATCTTATGAGAGATCTTTCTCGCGTTGAATTTGCTGATATTGTGGAGGAGTTAAGTGTTATTGGAACAGGATTTGATATTCCGATGGTGTATTTAAATTTGGAATATGATGAATCTACTTTCAAAACAAATATTAAGTTAAAATCATATCAAACAATAAGTGATTTAGTTTTTACAATCTCCATTTATGGTGATGATTTGACTATAACAAATAAGAGAATGGTATGTTATCCATTATCGAATAATTATTTTGAGTATGAATATGCAGATGTAGATTCATTTGGTATATTTGAGGGCGAAATTCAAATAGAAGTAAAAGGAGGAACATCTGATTCTTTAGTAACTCATAATTATGAAAATTTTACAATTGGTGCTGGAACAAGAACATTATTAATTAAGTTTAATGATTCTTCTGTTGGTTATACTGATCCATTTACAACAGTGACTTTAACAACTGGGACACCTACTGCTGCCACATTAGTTGCTGATATTAATTCCGCTATACATTCAACAGTTGCTGAAGTATGGGCTGATGATGATGGGAATAATCATATTATGATTACACCACCCTCTGGCGGAACTGTTGCCAATGTTTTTATTGCTGCAACTGGTTCAACTTGTTTAGCGGCACTTGGTTTAACTGGTGATGATTCCACTCCAGCTATTTTGAATGGTCCATTGACTACTACCAAATTTACATGCACAACTGATAAATTTTATCAATTAGTTGATATTTCTGACCAATTAAAGTTGATGAGATATAATGTTGCGAATACTTCATATGTGATCAATATTCCAATTATGGATGATGATACATTTGATGGTGATCCAGATTATTATCTTGATAAGATTAAGAATTTTATCACATCTGCAGAATTCAATGAGAATAGGATGATAACAGATAATGTTCAATGTAGATTTTTAAACACATTTGTTACTGAATCACCTTTTATTGAATCTATCTTTTTGCAAAGTGGGCAGATTTTTTCAAATTCAGATTATACTTGGTTGGATCCGGTTTCACAAACAAGGGATGCTCCACCAGCTATTGTATTAGATGGTTCGAGATATCGGGTTAGTACTACACCTACTGGTGGGAGTGCATTTGCCGGACATGCTAATGCGATAGCAACATATAATGCTGGTGGAGGAACATGGTCCTTTTATTCACCAACTACTGATGATTTTGTATTAGATAATGATGTTAATATCTATTACAGATGGAGTGGAGCTGCTTGGGTAACTATTCCGAGCATAGTCCAACCTATGAAGATGAGAATAGATATTAAAGTTGATAAAGGATATGTTCAGAGAAATAATATTGATATAGCTACTGAAAGAGAGAATTTAGAATTAGCTATTGCTGATTATTTGCAGAAAGGGTTTACCGGTGCAAGTGTAGTATTTTACAATAGTTTAATTGTTGAGTTTGTTCATAGTGGAAGAGATTTTATTAAATCAGTGAAAGTTTATGTGACTGATTCTTCTGCAACACCAAATGAGATGGACAATGGGATTGAAATAAAAGCTGATAATGATATTTTGAAAGGTTTGAAAAATAAGCTCGATATAGTTAAATATGTTCCTAGTATGATTTATTGGGATGTTGATAATTTGACTATTAATGTTTATATTGAGTGACAAAAGAATCCGGCAAGATCTTAGACTAGAAACAGTCTTCGACTCTTGCCGGATTCAACAATTGGGGGCAAAAATGTTAGCAAATCAAGGAGTCACACAACAATCTACAAATTCTGTTATTAATGAAATGTTATTAAAGCAGGATTATCAGACTCTAAATGTGATTCAAGAACAAAATGGAATTGATATTGCAGATTACAATGTTAATGAGTGGATAAAATGTCGTCAAAATCCACTCTATTATATTCTCAATTACGTATATTTTCAAGAGATTGGTGGTAAACGAAAATATGATAATGATCTACTCCATCCCAAATTAAGGAGAGTAATCAGATCTGTTTTTATTTATCACATGGCAATTCTTCTTGCATCGCGCCAGCTCGGAAAATCAACTATTGCCGCTGGTATATTGTCCTGGGCTGCTAATTTCTTTCCGAGTAATAGAATTGTTATTTTTAATTTCAAGAAAGATGCGGCACAAGAAAATTTAAGGAAAATCAAATATATAAATCGAAATTTACCTCGCTGGATGATGGTTCCTAATTTATCCAAGAGTGATATAAAATCATATCTGGAATTACAGAATGGTTCAAGAATTGAAACTTTCTATCCATCTACAACATCCTCTCCTGATACTTTAGCTCGTTCGTTGAGTGTTCCAGTATTATATATTGATGAAGGGGCATTTATTCCCCACATGCATGAAATATATGGTGCTGCACAGCCGACGTTGTCAACTGCTAGAGAACAAGCTGCTAGGAATGGTTATCCGTATATGATTTTGATGACTTCAACACCGAATGGTATTGAAGGAGATGGAAAGTTTTTTTATGAAATGCATGAACGTTCAGTTGATTCGGATCATTTATTTGAGATGAATCCAGATACTGGGATGGAGGATTGGACGAATAATGCTGTTGAAGTAGTTAATGATCCTACAAAGAATAGTTTTATTAAAATTAGATATCATTGGTCTGAGAATCAGTTCAGAACTAAAGAGTGGTATGAACAACAAAAGAAAGAGCTCAATTTTGATCAGAGAAGAATTAATCAGGAGTTGGATCTTTTATTTGTTGGTGGAACAAATTGTATTTTTGATGACGAAACATTACAGAAATTTATATTTGTTAATAGAGCAGCTACTATTGATCTTGCAAATCAGGTCAAATTGGATTTATTTGAGACGGAGCTGAATCCAAAAGATTATTATTTGATAGGAGTTGATACCGCAAGCTCTATCAAAGGAGCATTTAATGCGATCGAAGTATTTTCTTATAAAGATTTTAATCAGATTGCTGAGACAAATGTTCGATTAGGTTCATTGGTTAAATATGGTGAAGTTGTTGATAGCTTATTTCAGTGGCTTTATAAAGTTGTTGGTCAGCGCATAATTTTGTGTATTGAAAACAACTCTATTGGTAAAGCTATTGTTGAACATTTGCTTTATCACGTTACTAATTTTAATTATTTGCCATATATTTATAAAGATCTTAAAAAGAGTGAAATTCCAGGACAATCAATTGATATGGAAGATCATGAATATGGCATTAATACAAATGGAAAAACAAAGGAGTTGATGATATCTCTTCTTTATGATGCTTTGAAGGAAGAACCAAGCAGAATTAAATCTCAGGATTTGATTGGTCAATTGAGTTCTATTCAACGAAGTAATCGTGGAACCATTCGTAGTAGTGGATTTAGCGACATGTTCATGGCTGCTAGCTTTTGTGCCTATGTAAAGAAAATGACTGCACTCCAGATCTTGCCGCTTTTAGACTTTTCTAACGTACAAATTGCACACAATTTCTTTACTAGTATTAAATCAGCAGCTGATATGATGAATACAAAATTAATTATTCAAAGTGAAAATAAGAATCAGGTAAGTGAATTTATTACTAGACCACGAACGGTTCAAGAAGATGAAATGTTAACACAACAATATCAACAACAAATTCAAAAGCAAGATAATAATATGACGGAAAATGATTGGAGAATGTTCATGCCAATTATTTCTCCTTTTGATTAAAAATTATTAAAAGAGGTTAAATAAGATTATGGCTATGAGAATACGTAGAGCGCCAAATCAAATTTATTCACCACAGCTTTCTCCATTAGGGGATTCAGCTAAACAACAATATGATGAATTTCGAGGGTTTGTAAATCCGATACAACAGAAAATTATGTATCCGACTCTGGCTCTCTCTTTATTAACAGATCCATCGATTAATCCAGCTATAATTAAAGGTGCTGGAAAATTATCACCGGCATTAGGAAAATTCGCAGAAGATGTTGCTCCGGCGTTAGGGCCACTTGGTGCAGCTGCATATTTATTACCAAAGGCCTTGTCTGAAACAAACAGAGGCTATCGACATAGGGCTGAACGACGAGATCCCAACCGAATGAAAGGGTTTGTCGGTGGAACACTGGGAGCATTGGAAACAATCAGCTCAATTGATTTTTTAACAAGATTACCTGGTTGGACTAGTACATTAGCTGGTATGCCACAAGATTTTCTTCTAAAGAAGTCTCCACGAATAGCAAACTGGTTAACTGGTACAGCTGGAAATGTTATGGCTGGAAAAGGTGGTGCCGCGGTTGAAGGTGGTGGAATTTTAAGTTCTCTTTATGAAGGTGCTAAAAAAGGAGCTGATTTTGCCACTGGTGGGCATGTTTCTTCTGCTCTTGCTTCTGGCGCTAAAAAAGGTGGACTTGCTGGAATTGCCTCTTCTGGAGCTGGTCTTGTTGATAAAGGAATTGCTGGTTTGTTATCATCTCCAACTGGTTTAATGATGGGGATGGCTGGATTGCAAGTTGGACTAGCTATTTATAAATCTGTTAAAATGGCTAAGCTTCAGCCTCGTCGAGAACCTCCAGATAAATTCGCTCGAAAATTTTATAATCCATCTCAGTCAGCTTCAATGCTTAATAAAGTTTTGGCGATGGGCTCTACTGGAAAGATAGATCCTCAAACAATGTCCTTTATGATTCAACAGATTCAGCTTCAAGAATTAATTAGATTGAATATGCAAGTTGCTGGATTTCGTGGAGAGTATCATAGTGAGAATGATTTCTCGAGACAAGAGAAAGACAAAGGTACTGATAAATTCGGTGGAGTCTATGGAAGCGAAGTTTATGGGGAAGATGATCGAGGATCTGTGCTGAGATTTCTGGATTGGTTGGATTATAAGGTTACTTCTGCGAAAGAGAAATATGATCCTTTTACACAAATGACAAAATTTCTCTTTGGATTAACTCGTGGAAAACTCATTCTCCCGGGGCAACAGAAATCAGAGATTCAAAAGGTCTTTGGTTATGATGATGAATCTGAAGCGATAAAAGAAAAAGCTGAACAATGTGGGGTATCACTTGCTCATATGCGGTTGCTGCACACTTCGGCTAAATCTATTATGGACATGGCTCCTACTTATGAAGCGAAAGTGTTGGCTATTTTAGCTGCTACTTATGATCTTCAGAGATATGGATATACTAAAGAATTTGACATAAAAGAAGCTGATAGAAATCCACTCAAAGAAGCTCTTGCCGGTTTTTTTGGTAAAATAAATCCACTTAATCTTCCAGGAATCAATGCTCTTTGGAATGTTGGAAAGGGAGCTGCTAAATTTGCTTTTAAAACGATTCCAAGTATTCCTCAGAAGATGAAAGAAGGAATTGAAACAGGTGTAGATGCAACTAAACGATTTGCTTTTGGAGAAGGTTATGAGCAATTGAGATCAGAGGAGAATCTTCTCAAAGCCGCAGATCTATATAAAGATTCTCAAGAGAAAGCATTTGATTTTATCGGTTCAGGACTTCCAGGAGTTCTTGCCGAATTAAGACAGGTTCAATTCTCACAACTTGAAGTTCAACAAAATATTCTTTCAACTCAAATAAAAATGCTCGAACTTCAAGGAGAGATGTATGAATACAATGCATTTCAAGGTGATAAAAAAGATCTTCTAGTTTGGGATTCTGTAGATGGTCGTTTTCTAACTAAACAGGAAGCTAAAAGAGTTGAGAAGACTAGACAGCTTAAATTAATAACTACAAAAGAAGAAGCATTTGCTAAAGGGCCTCTTGGTAAATTAATGTTTCTTGCTGATTTTCTTACGGCTCCAATTACTCAGCTAGGAAAAACGACAAAACTTGGGGCAGGCATTAAGAGAACATTAAAAGCAGAAGATGTTATTGGTGAACTTGAAGAACGAATTACTGGAGAACAAGAAACCTTTAGCAGTGTTGAAATGTCAAAAATTGCAAGTTTACAGTTGTCCAGTCTTCAACCAAGAGTTAGTGTCAAAGCAACTTCTGCACAAGAAGAAGACATCAAGCGGAGACTGAAATTTTCATTTCGTCAATATATGGAGCAACTTGGTGCTGGAACTACAATTGTTGGATTACCACTAATGGGAATGATTCTTGGCAGTGGTGGAATTGGAGCACTTCTTGGACTTACTACAGTAGCTGGTTATGTTGGATATGATCTGTGGAAACGTCGAGGTATAGCTGCAACTGCTGCAAAACATACTGGATATTTGACTCCAGAAGAAGAATTAATTGCTAAATTAAGAGAAGAATCTAAAAAAGACTCAAGTGTAAGAGCTGGTGAACGAGAAGCAAATATTATAACTGGTGTAACTAATAAATCTAATCCAATTGTAAAGAGACAAGATCCAGCTGAAGCTATTAGAGATGCTGCGTATTATTCAAAATTACAACTCACACAAATTTCTTCTGAAATTATCAAACGTCAAGATCTTCAGCTTGAAGAACTTAAAAAGATTGCTAGCTATCTTGGTAGTGATAAATCGAATGTTTATGATCTTCTCTATCCATCTGGACCATATGCTGAAGTGACAGTTGTTGATAAATTTGGTCGACCAGTCTTCATTGGTGGTAGTGATCGATCTCCAATATCTGGAATAGATTCTCATATGCAATTACTCCATGATATTGTTGATAGACTTGGTAAATCTAATGACAGAAATGTCTATACTGCATTAGCTCCAACACCATTGGATCCAGTAGCTGAAGTACAATTAAATAAGGATACGATTAAAGCATTAACTGGTTATGATGAAAATCAAATTAAACTTCAGCAAGAAATTGTAGATGGGTTATTAGCTAAATCATTTGGCAGTTTTATGTCTACTAAGATGTTAGATGTTAAAAAACGAGCTGAGGGTGGTCCTATTGATAAAGATAAACCAGTTTTAGTTGGTGAAGAAGGTCCTGAGATTTTAATGCCAAGATCAGCTGGAGTTATTATTCCAAATGATAAGATTCAACAATTTGCTGAAGGTGGAGTTCTTGCCGATGATCGTTTTGATATTTTTGGTAAGATGTATCAGACGCTTCAAGACATGTTGGCAATTGATAAGAAATCTCTCGATATAGAAATTTATCAAGAGAAAAAAGAAACATCTGATATGCATAATCAAAGCATTTTCGAGAAGCTTAATGCTTTAAAAGAAAAAACTAAACAAAAAGCACAAGATGTGTGGCAGAACAAAGTTCTTGCCGCTTTAACAACTAAAAAAGAAGGTGTTAAAAAATATTTCGCTGATAAGAAAGAAAAAGAAGACAAAGGCATTTTCGGAAGTATCTTTGATTATATTAAAGGTAGTCCAAAAATTATGGGTGGGCTTCTTGCAGCTCTTACTGGTGCTCTTGGTAAATTAGTATGGGATTTGTTTGGTGATGAAACAAAACAAGAAATAAAAACTCAACTTAAAGGATTTTTATTAGAGAAATTTAATGAACTATCAACTGGAAGTTTAGCTGCAACTGGGGCTGCTGCTGGTGCCGCACTTGGTGTGCTTGGTGGTATTCCTGGGATGGTAACTGGAGCAATAGTTGGTGCTAGTATTGGGACTGTTGTTTCAATGATTCGAGATTCATTTAAAGAATCTGATAAAACTGGTGGGGATATACTTTCTGGGTTCCAAAATTTTCTAACTGGGTCTGCCGCTGGTGAAATTGCTAGTGTTGGTGGAAATGCTGCTAAGTGGGCTGCTATTGGCGCTCCAATTGGAGCAGCTGCTGGTGCTATTGGTGGACTTGGATTTGCAGCATTTCCTGGATTTTTCATTGGTGCTCTTATTGGTGGAACACTTGGTTCTGTATTGGCAATATGGAAAAATTTTTGGATAGATGCTGATAAAGGTAACACTAAATCTAGTTTCTTAACAGATATGTTTACCAATGTGAATGCAGAAATAATAGAAATGTTCAACACTTCAAATCCATTAGCTGGAAGGTTTGCTCAATATGGTGCATTTACAATTCCAGTTATTGGACCACTTATTGGTGGAATTTTTGGTTCAGCAATTAGTGGGATTTTGGAACTTGGTGGGTTTTTCTTAAAATCTACAGATATCGGTAAACAACTTGTTGATAAAGTTAAGAAAGAATATCCGAATTTGTACAAATTCTTTTTTGCAAGAGATGAGGGTACCGAAAGCTCCGAAAGTATTGCTCAACGCCAACGAGACACAGCTTATAAAAGTTACATTAGCGAGTATAAAAAAGCATATGATGCTGGGGACATAGCACAAGCTGAGGCATTGACTGATAATTATTTTAAAATGAATAAGATGGAAAGGCCAAAAACTGGTTATGGATCTAAAGTAGATTTAGCTAAAGCTTTTGCTAATAAAGGAAAAGAGAAATCAACCACTGGATCGAAAACAGCTGATGCTTCAACAAAAACAGTTACAATGAGTCAAACAACTGGTGAAGCCCAAGCTGCACCAGTTCCCACTTCTGTTCCAACTCAAGCTCCTAATACAACAAGTTCTACTCCAATAGTTTCAAATGTTTCAGTTGCAGCTGCGTTGAAGGAAGCTTCTGAAAAAACTAAAGTTCCTTTGGATACTTTGACACGAATAGCAGATATTGAAACTGGTGGGACATTCAATCCAAAATCAATAAGTCCAACAGGTTGTAGAGGCTTGTTTCAATTTGACTCTACTACTTGGAAACGGATGGTTGATGAAGTTGGTAAGCCGAAATATGGGCTAGATAGAAATACTAATATTTTTGATCCTAGACCAAATGCTTTGATGGGAGCTGAATATTATAAATTGAACGAAGATGCAATTCGTGGGAAAACATTTAATAATCCACCAACAGCAACAGATGTTTATATTGCTCATAATATTGGAGCTGGTGGAGCAAGTGCTCTTTTTAAATCTCTTCGTAATAATCCAAATTCTCCACCCACTGGAATCAATAACGATCATATGAAATCAAATTCTTCGTTTTTCTTCGAAGGTGGAAAGATAAATCGTCGAAGATTAACAGCAAGAGAATCATATGAGATGTATTCAAAGAAAATGAAACAACCGATTGATTACGCTGCTTTAGAAAAAGCTGGAAGTGGAACATTTGGTAAGGTCAAAGACATTGCATCTGATACGTGGTCTGGTGTTAAAGATTTTGCTAAAAGTGCTGTTGATAAAGCCCCTCAAAAAGCTAAAAATGTTTTAGAAATTTTGGGCAGAGCGGGTGAAAAGATTAAAGATAAATTTATGGAAGCGCTTTTCCATGAATCACACGCAGCTGAAGCTCCCAAAGCAAATGTTGGACAAGCTGATGTTGCCGGATTGAAAGCAGCTGAAGCTAAATTGCTTGGGGCGACTACTCCAACTGCTACAGAACAACAAGCACAAGTGGCTCCTAAAACTCGAGATCAAAAATTAACTGAGATTCGAGATAAGTTAAAACGAGTTGGTCAAGAATCTTTGGAAGCTAAAGTAATAAGTGGAGGAGCAGCGCAGAGTACGATGACTGTTATGAATACTCCACTTGCACAATTATCTGATGCTGAAAAAGAAAGTAGAATTCGGGAGCTAGTAGCTCAAGGAAAGCCAATATTGCTTCGGGAGTTACGAAAAATAGCTGAAGAAAAAGGTTATTTGAAAGTTATGAAAGAGAAAGACTGGAGTAAACAACTTTCTGGTCAATTGTTAAATCCTATGGCTATGAAACAAGATATAGAAGATATAAAAGTTGAAAAGAAACATATGGAAGCCATGGAAGCTTTGACAAAACAAGATATGTCAAAGCCAGCTGAAGTTGCAAAAGGAATTCAAGAAAGAGCAAAAGAAGTTCTTAAGCTAGTTGAGACAGAGAAGAAGAAAATAATTGAAAATATTCCAACTAGTAAAAGTAGTAGAGTAATGTCTCCACCTGCGATTCCATTACCGGTGAAAGAAGGTAGTTTGGGAATTTCAATTTCTCCAAGTTTAGATAGAGAATTGGAAAATTTGTTTGGATCTGTTATTAGAGGATTTAATAAATTAACTGAGATGCATCCACATGCTTCTGTTGTGACGTATCAAGTGTAAAAATAATCCGGCAAGATCTGGAATGTGATCTTGCCGGATTAAATTATATAGAAGGAGAAACAACATGATTTCAATTGTTAAATATTTGAGTGAGGGAACTTACACGAGTGAAGAAGATTGGAAAATATATCGTGATATTTTAAAAAAACGAGAACAAACTGAGCCACCAGTACCAGGTGCAGCGCCAAAATTAATGAAAAAATCAATTAGAAAATATAATCAAGAGCGAGATCGTGATCCAGGAACCACTAGAAAAGTCATCAAGAAGGGTATTCAGACCATGACAGGTCAAGATTAAGATCTTGCCGGATTAAAAAATGGAGGATATATAAAATGGGTATCACAATTGTTGAAAAACCCAAAAGCTGGGGACAAAACGCAATGGATACACTATCGACTGCTAAAACAAATATCTCTTCAGCTGTATCATCTGGAGTAAATAAAATTACAAATGCTTTTCAAGATGCCAGATCATTAGTTACATCTCAAACAAATAATAATACTAAAACTCTTAGTACACTATCACCTGGTGTTGATGATGATTATAAAGATTTATTTGAAATTGGCAGACCATGTAAATTCAATTCAACAATAGATCCCAATGCAAGATTTGGCAATTATTTAAGATCTAAAATGAGTGTCATTGATCTTGTTCCAGTAGATTATCAGATTGAGTATAAAAAAATTAAAGATTTATTCACATCTGAAAAATCATCAGAAGTTAAAGATGATGCAATTCAGAGTATTTATAAAATAGATTATGATAAAAACATTGAAAGATATCAAGATCTGTGTTTGTATCATGGTCTTGTTGGTTATACAGGTCTTAGATTATTTACAACAGATGATACTATGGCGAATGATACTATCCAAGTTCAATATAAAGATAGTACATTCCAAGGTGTTGCAGATAATTTCTCAGATTTTGGAAAAACATATCAAGATTGGTCTAGATCAATTCTTGGATCACAATCCGATAAGTTTAATACAAATGTTAGCAAGATTGCTGTAGATACTACTAAAGAATTAGCTAAAGAATTAGCTAATGAAACTCCAATGGGATCACAAATGCAAGATCTTTTGTCGAATTTGGTAGCAGTTGCTGGTGATGTGTTGTTACAAGGGAACAAAATGACATTTCCTAAGATCTGGCAATCAACAACATATAATGGAAATCTTAGTGTAAATATTAGATTAATTTCTCCATATGGCCATCCGAAAGCAGTTAAAGAATTTATTATGAAACCATTGTCATATTTGATTCTTCTAGCTGCTCCACGAACCACCAACACTGTCACTTATGGTGGGAATATGCCAATCACTATCAAAGCATATGGACTGAATTATACTGTGATCGGATCAATCGCTTCAATGACCTTTCGAAGAGGTGGGAGTGAAACAAGTTATAACTTGTATCGTCAACCATTGACTATAGACGTTTCCTTGGAGTTTCAGACACTGTTTGATGCTTTTGCTGTGTATGATGATGCTGTTCATGGTGAAAAGATGAAAATTGACAGAGATGTTTTTGAAGATGATATTTTGACAGATCTTTCTACAACAAATATGTATACTAAGAGTAATAAGAACAGTTTAATGACATCACTTGGAACTATTTTGGGTTCTTTGCGACCAGTTAGAGTAGTTGGAACATCTGTTGATCCACAAGTATATGGTGGTTTTGTACCACCAGATAGAACAGATATTCCAGATGGACCTTCATTTGTTCCATTGACAGGTAATTTGGGAAGTACAATTTCCAGCGCAGTATCTAGTGTTGGAAATTTTGCGCAGATGGTTACGAATGCGCCAAAACTAATTCAACAAGGACTTTCTAATGCTGTTTATAATACAGCTAAAGGTTCTGTATCTACTATTGTTGGTACAGCTAGTAGTTGGATTAATAAACCGACTTCTACAATGGATAGTATCAAAACAAAGATAATTGGAAATCTCTTCTAATAGGAGAAACTTTTAATGAGCACATTTGCAGATGCATATTCGAGATATTTAACAAATCATTTTCATTATATAAAAAAGTACAAAACTTTTCGAAAATATTTTAAAAATTCAATTGTTTCTTTGACTGATCCAAAATATATGTCAAAAACATTAATATCTGCAATGGATGATTTTCCAAAATATCCATATTTTATGAATGTTTTTGCACGTACTGATTCTATTAACTTGGTGAAAATTTACAATTCTTCAATGGATAATATTGATAGTTTAATGGAATCAATGGTCGGTTCTTCTACTCTAGAGAAGAAGGAATTATATGATTCAATTCCTTCTTCTCTAGATCAATTCTTGGCAGAAGTTAATTTTCAATTTGCTTATGTTAGTACTCCTAATAATCTTTATCATTATGATCAAATTGTGAAATCTTTTGTTGCGGAATATCAATATCGTAATTTTTTTAGTGATTTGTACGTTGATTTATTTCACTCAACAGACCAGATTGATGGTGAGACTGCTGGTTTAGAAGAGAAAAGTTTTCAATATCAATATATGTTATATAGTTGTTTATATAATGTTGTGACAATTTCTCATAATTTGCATTCTAAATTAATATTATATTTAACTTATATAAATAATGATGGAGCAGTTAGTGATCGAGTAAATCAAACAAGTGTATTGTCAGATTTTCAATTATTTATAACAAATTATGGTCACAGCATGTGTATTGATCTTGCTGGAATTGTGTCAAAATCAATGTATAATTTTCAAAAAATTTCCGATAAGATGATGGGTGATTTATATACTGTTATCGATGCTAAGATAAATCACATTTCTGCGGGCTTGTATCAATCTTTTTATGATTTTTATCACCCATTAACATCTCTTGAACCAGTTAATATAATATCCAATAATGTTACTCAACATCTGAATGCATTGGTAGCCGCAGATGTTGTTAGTAAAATTTTCGATGATTCCAATATTATTGACCAGAATTCTACTTCTCTAGAAACTTTAAATGAAGAGGATGCATATACTTCATATATGGGAAAGATTTCAGAATCTTCTCTTAAGAATTATTTATTTTTGTGTTTCTTGTATAAGTTCTGGCCGATTAAATTCCTAAACATTTTACAATTATCTATCAAGGAATATACCGAAGCGGAGATCAAAAATACTGGTGATGATTTAAAAACTCAAATTGAATATGGTGATTTTTTTAGATATTTCTGCAACAATTATATCAATTATTCCAATTTAAAAACATACCTGGACAATATGCTTATTCCGGTTGCTAATATTATTACATATGGGGCTGGAACTAATGCTAAATTTACTTTTACTCCTGGTACAACGGCGGTTCTATGTTCAAATCTAGATTCTTATAATGCTGTTAATATTCACGAATATATTTATGCGGAGGGAGATACCCGAGAATTTTCAGCACATGTTATTAATAAAGATTTTGGAACACTCACTCTTATTATTGATAACGAGTATCAAGGAACAATATCAACTGCCAATGTTAACGCTTACAGATATACATTTTCTCCTACAAATTATCTGTATGGGGTGTCGGTATTATACCAGGTACCAGAATTTGCATGTTTGAACTATTATATCTATATTTTGGAAGAATATTTTAAATCAACAGCATATGATACATTTGTGCAAGAGTTAGCTGAATTGGTTTTTATATATCTTCGAGATAATGGACATGTTGATTATGATTTTGATTGGTATGAATTTCACAATGTAATTGATGTTTATTTGAAGGTTTATTTACGGTGGAAATTAACAGATCAATCAAGAAGGTGTACATTGTCAAATTTTAAAAATTCAAAATATAAATTTACAAATGGTTCAACAATTGTTTATTGTGGAAATAAAGAATCGTGGACTTTACCATCCGTTGGAGATTATATTTTTTCTGAGTTAGACACTATTGATAGTGCAGCACAGATATTTTCTAAGAGTACACTTGGATCTTCTTATGTTTTGAATTTAACACTACCATATTCTGGACAATCAACACTTGATACTGATTATTCTGTTGCTTATACTTTTACATCGACGGCAGTGACTCTGTTTAATAATACGACTCAAAATTTTTCAAACAAATTGTATCCAAGAGTAATTACAAATAATATAACACATGATCCAACTTATGATATTAATATGATTATTCCTGAAGTAACTGATCTTGAGGATTATTTTGAGACTTTTTCAAAGTCCCAAGCTTTTGCAAGATCAATGCATCAGTTTAGTGAAAATTTAATACTTTCCACTCTTACACGCGAAACAATCTATAGCGTATTATCTGAGTTTGTTTAAAGTTTCTAATTTTATATAGAAATTATATATTGGTATTTGTTTAAGGAGGTAACTTGATGTTATCGTTAAGGAAATTATTTGAAGTAACGCAATTTGCACCTCGTCCGGTAGGTCCAATGGCAGGAGTTAATGAGTATGTTCAAAACAGAATTGCGCAATTGAAACAAGCTGTTGCATCTGGAAGATTAAGTCAGATGGCTTTTAATCAACAGAAAAATGAAATTTTAAAGAACAGATTTAATAAACAAATGGGTGTTACTCAATTTATGTAAAACTAAAGGAGGCATATGCAAATTCCGGGACATGGAGCGATTAAGGATCAGAAGACATTATTGAAAGCTTTTATTTCCACATTTACATCAGAAGAGTTTATGGTTGATTTAGTAAGAATAACTCTTCACCCATCAGAATTTGGAGCGTTTACATCGGAGAGATCAAATTCTGCAATCGATTATATTAAAGATTTTCTAAAAGGATTAAACGACACTGCGAGAAGACTGCAACTGCCGACTGCGAAGAATATTCAAAGTCAGATTCAGGCTGTTAATACTCTTCTTACTATTCGCGAATCCAGTTCAAGTCTTCTAACATATGATAATGTTTTTCAACATCTGGCTTCACGAGATTTGGTAACAACCAAATTGATTCAGAAAGCGATTGAGACAAAACTAGCTGATGAAGATCAGTTTAGAAAATTGACAGATGGAGTAATTGATATTATTCATGCTTATTATGAAGTCATTTCTGTTAGCTCAACAATTACACTTCTTGACAATTTACAAGAAGCAATTTTAGATAATAATTTGACACCATTTGAAGCTCTTAAGAATTATAAAGATCTTGTAATTACAGCTTATAATGATTTATCAAAACTTCAGTCACTTTCAAAAGCGGAATCTGTTGCAGATTATTTTATTATTTCTGATGAGAAGTCGTGTGGGCATTTAGCTGATACTTTGGTAACTTATATTTCAAAAGGATTTTCTGTTTTTAAAACAGGGTTTGATCTCTTTGATAATACACTAGATGGTGTTGAAAGTTCTAGTGTTCACTTATTAGCTGCTCCATCAAACCACGGTAAGAGTCTTTTATGTGTAAACATGTGTAAGAGGATGATAGAGAGCAATATTTCTGATTTCGATAAGAAAGATGCGGTATTGTTTCTTACACTGGAGGACGATATTCACAAGTTAGCTCGACGATTCATCTCTATCTTTGGCAATTATAAGTTCGAGGTGATCAAGCAATTGTTTGCCAAAGCTTATGAAGTCACTAGATCTCAACAGATTTTGGGAATGACACTGGAGAATAGTGAAAATGTGGTAGTGTCTTTGAAAAAGATGTTTAATAATTTACTAAAAGCCAGTTTGCTTAAAGTAACGGGTGGTAAGTGTTCTCTTATTCTCAAACATTGTAATGAGAACTCTTTCTCACCAGGTGACTTAGGTAGATTTATTGATAGGTTGAAAGTAGAAGGTTATCGAGTCAAATTAGTGTTCGTGGATTATCTGGATACAATGATTCCTACCACGAGCGTATTTGGAAATATGAAAGAGTATGATACCCAAGGTGCAATTGTTCAGGAACTGAGAAATCTTTCAAGAATACATGGTATTCCAGTTATTAGTCCTACACAGAATCAGCGAGATTCTGAAGATGTAACTAAAATGCAGAGCAATAAATTGATCGGGGACAGTTACAAAAAAATTCGTTACTCGGATTTTATTTATATGATGCGAATGAGAGAAGATAAGAATTTTCTCTCAGAAGGTGTTCGAGAGTGGGTTATTGCTAAGAAGCAGCCAAATGAAGACACTGCTTCTCCAGAGGTATTAGCTATCAAGGATAAACTCTCTAATGTGCTCGTGCCGCTGGAAATCAAAATAACAAAATCAAAAGATTCAGAAAAGAATAAATCAAGATTTTTATTATTCTGTAAAGAAAATTTACGAATATATAATACAATTGATGAATATCTTAAAGATTCAATTTTGTTGAAAAACAATAGTGTTAAATTAGAGAAAGATATTGACTTATTAGTGAATCAAGCAATCACTAGTGTTGTCACTACTGATTTTATGGAGATGTCACCAGTTGCGAGTGGACTCATGGACTTAACTCCTCCGCCGCAAATTGATGTTGATCAAGTTTTTCAACAAGACATGTCCCATATGTTTCATTAAATTAGTTCAAAATCGGCCAGATCACTATCAGATCTGGCCGATTTTTCAAAAATAAGAACCCTTTACAATAAATTCAGAAAACCTGTGTCATTTTTGGGGATTCGAAAATAGCTAACTATATAATTAACCGGGAACTGTTTTAATATGGTATCGAATCATATTAAAAACTTAAAGTTATAAACAACATTAAAAAACATTTTTTGGAGGATTTTACATGTTAAGAGAATTTGTAAAGTTGGTTGATGAAGCTGTCGATGACGGATTCAACAGGGGTCTTGATCTGTTTATGGAAAGTTTGGAAGAGGATCTTGCTAAGTCAGAGATTATTTCAGAAGCTGGTGGAGTGGACACTCTTTTTGCCGCTATTCTTGAGAGTGAAGGCTATGAAGTTGAACTTCAGGATGCCGATCTTGAGAATCTTGACGAAGGTAAGATTGATGCAATGTTAGATCATTTCAAGAAAGAAGGTATTAATTAATATCAAATGGATAAATGTGTACTTTTATTAAGTTTCTTGTCCTTTATCGGAATAGTCATCATTATAATTAGATTTGTGATGATTAAATTTTTAAAAGAGCAAGAAAGTGAATTTGTGGTAAGTTATAATATATTGATAAATGTTATCGAACTATTCAAGACGAATATACTTGAAGATAAAATTAGAATACTTGGATCACAATATGATCTTAATGAAAAATCACCAACAAATTCATTAGTAGCATTTGAGAGAGCTAAGAATGATTTAATCTCTCAAACTGTTAAAGAAATTATGAAAGTATATTTATCTGACTATTGTTTGAAATCGTTATTGAGATATTATAGTGTTGATGGATTGAGTTTATTAATCATAAGTCATTTGAGAAGGTAATATAAAAATATGGGATTTTTTAGTAACTTTTTTGGAGATACTGATCTGGAGACAATTGATTCTCGAATTGATAATGTTATTAATAATTTACCAACTTATAATAGAACTCCGCAAGCGGACACTATTTCTGGAGAATTTATTGATACATTTATGAAAGAAGCTCCAAAGGGTGGGATTGATAGACTTCTTGAAACTGTAGCTGTATCTAGAGAAAGATTAGAGAGATATAATGTTTATGATGAAGCGTATAAATATGTTCCAATCATTAAACGAATTCTCACAGTGTATATAGCTAACATTCTGCAGAAAAACCCAGTTACAGGAAAATGCCTTCTCATAAGAGAGTCAGAAAATTTAACTGGAGACAAAAAGACAGAAACTAGTACTCTAGACAGGGCAAAGAAGCTAGCGGAAGAAGTAATTAAATCTTTTGATTTAATTATTAAACTACGTAAAAAGATCTTGCCGAATCAACTTGTATATGGCGATTGTTATTGTGAAATGGTTAGTTTATCTGAAGAAGGTAAAAAGAAAGTTGATCCAAATGCATCTTTCTCAAACATTTCATCAGCAATGCCATTATTCGAAGCAGAAATTTTAAATATAGAAAAATCAATAAATCAATTAAAACTCAAGAAAGATCACAATGGTACCAGAGTTGGTTTAAGTGAAACAGATCAGTTATTGAGTAAAATTAGTCAGTACTTTGTCGAGGTTGAAGAATATCCATCTGAGATCTCGCCGAATTCACGGTCCAATCAACCAAATCAAGAAGATGTCATAACATTTGATGATATTCTTATTAAAATTCACAAACCCCATAGGGTAGTCGTATTGGAAACTGATTTCGGGTCTCTTTTAGGATATTTAATTATAACTAAAGATGAAGTACCACAGACTCTTAATCTAACACAATCTTTATCAACATTAGTGGGGAGAATTACAACTCTTCATGGTCTTGATCAAAAATCAGAAAATACTATTGTTGATAGAATGGTTAGATACGTGCTTAAAACAATTTTAGAAAAATCACAACAATCAGGAAAGATTAGTAAAGCTCAAAATATTGATCAATTATTGTCTGGATTACCACCCGATATTCATCAATATTTAAAGCGATTGTTTGTTGAACAAGGAATTGCTCAGAAGGGTGCAACGTATAATCGTATGAAAGTCAGGTTTGTTCCAACTTCAATGATGATACAGTTTTCAATACCTTCAGCTGAGCATGATCCATATGGTCAGTCTTTTATTGATTCATTGGTTTTTCCTTGTAAGCTTTATATTTTGTCACAATTGAGTAATGTAATTATCAAATTATCAAGAGCTGCGCCCGTGCGTAAATGGACTCTAGATATAGGTCAAACAAATATGCAGGCTGGGATGATACAGAAGTTGAAACGCGAGTTATACAATACTCGTATTACTCTTGATGATTTGAGTAGTTTTAAGAGCATCCCAAAAATACTTAGTGATTTTAAAGATATGTTTATCTTGAGCAAGGGTGGAAATAAGGCTGTTGATGTAGAAGTAGCAACACATGGTGATCCAACAATCCGTGTGGCAGATCTCGAGGATTTTTGTAGTCCCCTCTAACAGGAATGTTAGAGTAAACTCTCCGTGAATTCGGTGGAACTCCTACCAAAATTCTTTTAGAATGTTGAGGACAATACCGAGCCAAGCTTCCAGATACTGCTAATATCTGGTTGAAGGTGTAACGACTATCCCGAAAGGGAGTACACTCAAGCGAGTGGAAGCGCGGAGCATCCTGTGAAAGACTTTAAAAATGTGGAGGACAGCACCGACGGGTGTTGATAAATGCCGGTTCATTTATCTTACTCTACAGAGCCACAACCTAACCGGAGGTTATATAATGACCCGCAAAGAACGTGAACAAATTAGGGATCAAGCAAGAGATTACACTCGAGCTTTATCTCCAGAAGAAAAAGGAAATTTTTTGATCAAACTTTACACAGAAAATGATGTTGATTATAGATATCTTGCTCATGTTTTTGATTGTGATATTCAAGATGTTATTACTTTTCTAAAAGAGATAGATATTAAAAGGTGTTCTTGTTGTAAAAATATAAAATCTCGTAAAGAGTTTTATTTAGCTAGTGGGCAGACAGATGGAAATACTAGCAAGTGTAAAAAATGTATTTATGATAAACGGCTTACTAATGAAAATTGGCAAGAATATAGTAAAAAGTATTGTAAAGAAAATCGAGAAGCTCTTAATGAGAAAGGTAAAAAATTTCGACAAGAAAATCCAGACAAAGTAACTCAATATAATCGAACATATAATTCTGCTCATGTGAAAGAACAACAAGCTTATAAAAAAGAATATCATGAAAAGAACAAAGATAAAATTTCCGAATATACAAAAGAATATCATGAAAAGAACAAAGATAAAATAAATGAATATCAAAATAATCGAAGAAGAACTAATGTAACTCACCGATTAAGTAAATATTTTTCTACTAGACTTTATCACAGTTTAAAATCTGGTAAAGCAAATGCTCATTGGGAAAATATTGTAGGCTATACACTTGAAGAGTTAATGAGACATCTTGAATCAAAATTTGATTGTAATATGACTTGGGAGAATTATGGAATCTATTGGCAAATAGATCATATTGTTCCAGTTGCAGCTTTTAATTATATAACTTACATAGATGAATCTTTTAAAAGATGTTGGTCACTTAAAAATCTACAACCTTTAAAATCAGAAATTAATTTAAAGAAACAAAATCAAATTTCAGAAATTTGGAACAATATTGATTTAGCAAAAGAATTATTGTAGTATCATCTCACAGGATGAAGATATAGTCTGATCTGTGCAGTAATGTACAGCAAAAAATTGGGGGAAGAGTAGCGATCTTCTCTAAACAATATGTCAAGACGTGAAATTATGTCGTTGTCGGGAATCCCTCCGGCATACCTCGGTTACGCGGATTAAGCTCATAGTCCGCTACATCAGAAATGGTGTAAAAATAAACTTCTCGAATTCGGTGAAACTCCCTCTGGGACAATACCGAGCCAAGCTTCTGGAAACAGAAGAAGGTGTAACGACTAGTCGAAAGACGTAAGCTCAAGCGAGCTGAAGCGGGAAGGGACTTTGAATAAAAGTTCATGATATAGTCTAATCTACATAGTAATATGTAGCTGCTCGAAAGAGCGAGCTGGAACTAGCGATTCCGGCTGAATATAAATGGTGATCGAATTGCGCGAGCAGTTAGTGCATACAAATGTTGCTTTTGCAACTGAAATCTCGGACATACAAGAAGGAATATCTAGTGGGCTAACAAAGCTACTTGATATAATAGCTAGACTTAAAGGTCTTACTTTTATTCCTTCAAAGTATGTATCGATACAATTAATTCCACCAATAGTTTTGATGGTTCAACTCATTGAGATGACACTATCTTCTATTGGAAACATGGCATCTGCGTTTCAGTCGATGCAAGTTCCTATTGATCCATATTTCTTACTTGAAAAATATATTCCATATATTGATTGGGACTCTTTTAAAGCAAGAGCAGAACAATATAAAACTGATATGGACACTGGAGCTGATTTGAATGCAAATAATCCTCCACCTGGTGCACTTCCTCCTGGTGGTCAACCAATGTAAGGAGCGTGCAATGTTTTTGTGTGAGATATTAACAGAACAACAACAGCAAGTTCTCCCGCCTTCGGTTGTACCAACTGGACAAGCCGTGCCTCAGCAAGTGGTAGCACAACCAGCTTCTCAATCTATTCCGCAGAGTGACATGGGCTATGATGAATATGACCCAGAATTAGATGCTGGAGAAGGGGAAGTAGTTCAGGAAGTGCCACCATTCCAAGAGATCTTGCCGATGAAGAAGTATTATTTGGTTCAAAGATTGAGAAATTTAAAATCTACATTAGATCAAAATGACATACAGAATCAAGATTTTGACATCATAATGAAATTTGTAAATAATGTTTCTTATGATTCACTTGTTTCTTTGTCAAATGGAATTATTCCAGTTATTGAAGATCAATTAGCGAGGTTACAAACTAATGCTTAAAGGTAATAAAAGATATAATTTTATCTTTGAGAGAACCTCTGTTGTAAAAAATCATGATATTCAAATTTTGGAAGAGTCAAGTGTTGGTGATGGTAGAAGTAAGATAACGGCGCGAGCTGCCTTACAGGAGGCAGAAGTGAAAAACCGTAATAGTCGATATTACACTAGTCCGATATGCGAATCCATCGTTAATCAACTGGCTCCAAAAGCACAAGGTCGTTCTTTGTTGATGGAGATTGATCATCCACTTTTTATATCAAGTGATCCAGAGGTTCTTAAAAAACGGGCATCTATTGTTGAAGTTAATAATTGCGGTGCATTACTTAGAGACATTGGATTTAAAAATAGACAAATTTATGGTGTCTTTGAAACTCTTTCGAGTTTTAAAGGGCCAGATTTATACAATTTGATTACCAAGGATAAAGTTGATATTGGTTTTTCACTCAGAGCACTTGGAGCTGTCGAAACACTTCAAGATGGTACAATTATGGTGAAAGATCCAATTAGACCTATCACTTACGATATCGTTTCCAATCCAAGTCATGCAAACGCAAAAGTTCTTGAATTTTTGCCCGAAGCAGCAAATGAATTTATGCCCGATGGGAATGTGATTTGTGAAGCTGAGTATCTTGATATACTTAGCAAAGATCAAATTATCATTTCTGAAGGAGATTCAATGGTTGTACGCTTTATTGATGATATTATCAATGAGCGATTTGAAAGTATTGTTTCACGAAATATTAAGTTTCGAATTTACTAAAATTAATAATTACGAGTAAGGAGATTTTTACTATGGAACTGGCTTTATTTGAAAATTATGAACATTTCATCACCGAGCACAGTGATGATTTGTCTAATCCCGCTGGTGCTCTTAAAATGATTACGGATAAATAACATTGTCCCTTTTAGAAGTGATTCTGATCGAAAAATTCTCTAAATTCAGGGGATCTCCTATTTATTTCTAAACAGAAATAGGACAATCCTGAGCCAAGCTCTGAATATTTTAACTAATATTCATTGAAGGTGCAACGACTATCCCGAAAGGGAGTACACTACAAGCTATTGGTAGTGGAAAGAGAGAATGTCTCTAGAAAAAGGAAAACAAAAAAAATGAATGAAGAGTGGAACAAGTTAAATTTTTCAGATGAAATTATAGTAAAAATATTTTCTAATATTGATTATCCTGGAAATGATAATGATTGTTGGAAATGGATAGGTTATTTTAATAATAAAGGATATGGCAATATTGGATTATTTGGAACTTATCATCTAGCGCATCGTCTAATATATCAATGTTATCATGGAAAAATCAATCCAAATATTTGTGTATTACATCATTGTGATAACACTGTTTGTGTTAATCCAAATCATTTATTTCTTGGAACACGAAAAGATAATATTCTTGATATGGTGAATAAACAGCGGCAAAATACACAAAAGGGATCTAAACATTGTAATGCAAAATTGACAGAAGATGATGTAGTCGAAATGATGAATGGAACAATTACTGGTAAATATACTAGAATAGCTGATATTGTTAAATCCTATAATGTTTCTGAAGTAGTTATTCGAAAAATTTTTAAAGGATTACTTTGGAAACAAGTGACTGATAATTTTGATCTGAAAAATCTTAAAGATAAGCTTTATATTTTGTTATGATTCTAGAGATAATAATATAGTCTGATCTCATAAGTAATTATGAGCTGGGATTTATTCCAGAAATTGGAGTAGCGATCCAATTTAAACATAATTGAATGGAATGTTTAGATCCTACATGGATGCTCTGACTGAGGGACTTGAGCCCAGGGTTCGTTCATCTGTTCTGGGTGTTGCTAATCGTCAGAGAGAAATGCTTCTGACTGAGGCTGCAAATGTTCCTGGTTCCTCATTGAGCTTTGGTTGGACAGTTTTGAGCTTCCCCATTCTGGTGGACATTTATGCTGAGCCAATCGTGAGTGAACTTTGTAATGTGTATCCTGTGTCTTCTCCAGTTGCTTCTATTCCTAGAATCAAAATTATGGCATACATCAAGGGCTATAGTGGTGCAGTGACACAGGTTCGCATTCCGACCATGACACAGTCGGTTCGTCCAGGTGCCCTTGCGCTGACAACGACTCCGGCAGTAGCAAATAACATGTTTACGATTGCGACTGCGGCTGTGGCGCCTGCTACAGTAACAGCTGATCTGTATCGAATCAATCGTCGTTATACGATTATTACAGTTGTTAATAGTCGTGAGACAACTGGTGGTGGTGCGATTATTGATACTGCTAATGCAGTTGTTATCAAACCTGACAACAGAAGTCAGTTCATTGGTACGTTCACTTGGAACGATGCCGTGGGTACTGCTGTTGTTGGTTCGTTGAGTGGTCATATTAATTATGATACTGGTGTGTTCACATATAATGTAGTTTATTCTGGTGGTACAGGTACTTCCACTTATACTACAGTGAGCGCAGTTCTGAGCATGAGGTTTATGCCTACGAACACAATGAATGGAAGAATCAAGGTTAAAATCGAAACCGAGATTGACAATTCGTTAAGTCTCCTTCAGTAGTGATACTGATGAAAAACTCCGTGAATTTGGTGAATCTCCAGAAATGGACAATACCGAGCCAAGCTCTAGAAATAGAGAAGGTGTAACGACTATCGAAACCACATTAGTTTTAACTAATGGAAGGGAGTAGAGTACACTCAAGCGAGTGGAAGTGCGGAGCGTCTTAGAAAAATAAAAAACCCAATTCGGCGAAATATAATAAAGAATTGGGATAAGGAAAGACAAGGTTTGGCCACCTGATAAATGACTTATTCTCATTTATCTTATTTCCTTATCCTAATGACAATCAGAATAGGAGATTGTTATGGGAAAAGAACTTTCCCAACAAATGAAGTATTACAATGCTCATAAAGAAGAACGTAAAAAAGCTTTTAAAGATTATTATGAGCGCAAAAAAGAAGAACGAAAAGAATATAGAAAAAAATGCTAGTAAACGTTATTATGAAAATAATAAAGAACATGTTTTTGAAAATCACAGAAAATATGATGAAGCTCATCCAACAGCTCATCTTGAAGCCACAATAAGATATTATGAGAAAAATCCACATGTTAGATTGGCCCAGAATGCTAAACGTCGAGCAGATTTACTTCAAAGAATTCCCATATGGGCAGATTTGAAGAAAATTCAAGAAATTTACGAAGAAGCTAAACGACTAGAAGCTCTTGATGGGATTCCAAGACATGTTGATCATATAATACCTTTGTGTGGTGAAACAGTATCTGGATTACACGTTCACACAAATCTTCAGATTCTTTTTGCCGAAGAGAATTAGAAGAAATCAAATAAATTCGAAAATTATTGAATTGGGTTTCAATAAAACTAAAACTAAGACGAAGATATAGTCTAATCTATATGGTAACATATAGCTGCCGAAAGGCGAGCTAGAATTAGCGATTCTAGTTGAATAAACATGGACCGATGTCACCATTGATCCTAATGAAGATTTCTTAAGTTTAAATTGAGACTTTCTAGAGCAATCTAGATCGAATAATCTCGTGAATTGCTGGAAACCCCTTAAGCTAATATACCAAAGCAGAGATCGAAAGATTAAATGTCATGGTTTGAAAAGTTATTAGATTGGGCAATCAGCAGCCAAGTTCCTAAAGAGCCCGTTAAGCTCAATGGAAAAGGTTCAACGACTATCCCGGAAGGGAGTACACTTAAGCGAGTGGAAGTGCGAGATATCTTTTGGCGAAGATGAAAAGGAACGAAAATGGAAATAACAAAAGAGTATATAGAAACTCTTACAGATGAACAAAAATCAGATTTTTTGATACAATTGAATAAATCTGGATATGATAATTACTTTTTAGCTGATTTATTTGGAATATCAATCAATGATCTTATTGGATATTTAAAAGAGATTGATTCTTATTATAAAAAATGTAACAATCCAGAATGTTCCAAAGGAATTCAAAAATCTTCAGAATTTTCGAAACGTTCAGCTGCTTTTGATAAACTCAATCCGAGATGTAGAACTTGTGTGAAAGAATGGGACAAACAACATTATATTGAAACAAGAGCAGAACGATTAGAACATTATCACAATAATAAAGAAGAATTTGCAGCTCGTCGATTTGAATGGGGATTGAAGAATAAAGAAAAAATTTCAGAATATAATTCTCAATATTATGGAGATAATAAAGAAAAAATAATAGAATATATGTCTGGCCGCAAAGAAGAAAGAAAACAAGCTGTTTTAAAACATCATCAAAATAATCGAGCACAAATGAGAGAATATACCAGACGATATAATCTTAATAGAATTCAAGCTACACCAAGTTGGGCGAATTTAGACAAAATTCGAGAAATTTATCAACAAGCAATTGATTTAGAGAAACAAGATGGAATTAAGAGACATGTTGATCATATTATTCCATTACATGGTGTGAATGAAAAAGGCGAACATGTTGTTAGTGGTTTACATGTAGAAACAAATTTGCAGATTTTAACGGAATCTGAAAATTTGAAAAAGAGTAATAAGTTTAAAGCCAAATAGATAATGATATAGTCTAATCTCTAGTGAAAGCTAGAGCTGCCGAAAGGCGAATCGGAATTAGCGATTCTGATTGAATATAAATGAATTGAATTGCCACCCGAAGATATTCAGGATTAGCTTTATTAGTCCCTCTTAAGAGTAATCTTAAGATGTAAATTGCGTGAATTGCTGGAAACCCCTTGTAGCTTAGTTAACTACAAAGTAAGAAGAAATTCTAAACTTGATAGTTTGAAAATAACTAAGATTGGGCAATCAGCAGCCAAGCTCCTTTAAAATGGAGAAGGTTCAACGACTATCCCGGAAGGGAGTAGATCTCAAGCGAGATCGAAGTGCGCAACATCTTTATTACTAAAGATGAAGATATAGTCTGAACTCTAATGAGAGTTAGAGAGAGAATAAAAAATCTCAAATAGATCTAGCGAATCTATTAAACACTTTTGTTTCAAGCTATCTTCAAAATTGACATTATTAGAACACTTTCCGAAGCCATCAAACGTCAGATCATGCTGAATAAGGATACAGATCTGGCTTACTTCCTGGCGGCTGCGGAAGCTGATATGACCACAAATGGTACTAATCTGACTCTGAATCTTCATAGTTATGATACCACTGGTGGCCGTTTTGAACCAAATAATGTTATTGATGTGTTCAAGACAGTTATTCCTAAAATTGCCATTTGTTCCGGTATGATTCGCCGAAACTTCAATATGTATCCTTCTTATCTGGTTGCTGGTCTTAAGACGTCTGCTCTGCTTCGTTCGCTTCAGACGTTGGCTCTTTCAATGCCAGGTATCGGACAGGGTGAAGGTGGATTAGGTTGGAGTGGTGATACCGCTTCATTCCTGAAGATGAAGGTACTTGAGAGCAACGCTATTGACGAGGGCAAGATTTATCTGTCCACTAAGGCGCCGAATGATGCTCTTGAGAAATCAACGATTGTTGATCTGATTTATCAGCCAATTTACATTGTGACAGAAGTTACTGATGGTAACACCCGTAACTTCGTGAAGGCTCGTACACTTATTGAGATCCCCAGAACTGATGGTCTTGGGGTTATCAATGTGTCGAATCTTGCTACCCACATTTAATTTTTAATTAAGAATATCGGCAAGATCAAAGACAGTTTCTTGTCCAAGATCTTGCCGATATTCAATACTCTGGAAAAATAAAAATGGCAACAATCCTAACAATAAAAGCTAAGGGAAATACACAAACCGAAATTAATAAGAATCTTGAAATTATTGATTCTTACATGAATTCTGTAACTATATTAAAATTAGTTTCAAGTATAAGACCAAATTTCAATCCAAGAATATACTATAACGAAACAACAATTATTCCGAAAAATATTCAAGATATTGTAACATTTTTAAGAACAGATAAAACAATTAATCATGCTATTAGAGAAGTAGCATATGCAGGGCATTTAAATAAAGCTTAAAAAGAAAAAATGGAGGCGAAATGTTAAGTTCATTTTTGAAAGCAGCTGAGGCTGTTTCTGCTATTAAGAAGCAAGAAGTTCCTTTACCAATTGCGCAGAAACAAGCAATTGTGACACCATTGAAAGTAGGGGATGATCTGTCTTTACGATCATCTTTAACTTCTCCAGTTAATTATGATAGAGAAGTAACTCGATTACTTTATGATCATTCTGAAATGATTCTTTCTGAGGGGGCTGTTCCAGCTAAAGAGAATTTTGAAAGATTTTGTGCATCAACATCAAATATTGATAAAATTTGTTTGATTTGGGCTTTGTATAAAACTACATATGAGACTCTTGGACAAAGATCATTTACATGTGACAAAGAGAATTGTAAAACTCAATTTAAACAAGAGATTCAATTAGAGTCATTAATTCAAGATGACACGTTTACGGTATGGGAAGAAGAATTGCCCTTTTATGATTTTGTATATCCTATCGAAGTTCCTTATGAGAATTTTATTTATTTATTTGAAACAAGATTGCCTTCGATTCGAGATAATAACAGATTGATGAGTAACTTATCAATAGATGCTCTTCAAAATAATTTAAATCAAACTGGATCATTGTTTACCCGGCGCGAGCAGATGACACTCCTTTCTCGATCGGTATCAATTCGTCAGAAAAGCGATGCTAATGGTCTGGAGGTTCCAAAAACGGATAATATGCAAGAAATGTTAATTGCATTTACAAGTTATGTTCCACATATTGTTTCTGAAGATTTCTTTAAACAGTATCGCGACAGGTTTGATAAGTATTATCCAAAATTCTATACAAATGTCAATTGTCCTGGTTGTGGAAATTTGATCAAATTCCAGATTGATCTTGAAATCGAATTTTTTCGCAGAAGCTTATTTGGTAGAGGGGAGAGCATCGAAGAGCTATAAATATTTTGTTGATACATTCTTACTATATCAGACTTTGTTTGAAAATAGTGGGGATCTGTTATCAATATTAAATCTCCCATATCCATTATATAATGATATAATGTTGAAACAAATTGAAGAGAAGAAACGAGAGAAGAAAGTTTATGATCAGAAAATGACACAGATGAAGTTATCTTCTCAAAAAAAGACACCCAGACGAAGGTAAATTATTATGGATGTAGATCTCTCAAAATTACCATTATCAATACGTAGACAAATCCCATTATCGTTAAGATCATATAAAGATGTTCACGTATTTGAGGAATTACCAGTAACGATTCAATATATAATAAGAAATTATTTTGAGAAAACTCTTCAAGTCGAATATGATGTTGTTTTTGATATTCAACCAGAGATTTCAAAATATAGTGATTTTGCATCTTATGATAATTTAACTGATTTAGTTGTTGAATATCTTAAGAATTATTTATTGATTTTGCCAGAAACATATCCGTTTGATCCTTATTTTGGAAGCAAGTTAAAATATCAAGTTCAGACAAGAGATTTAAACTTGAGACAGACTTTTATTACTACTGAAATAAATAATATTGTGAAAGTTGTTGCTTCTGAAGTTGGAGCAGATATTGATGTTGAGAAAGTTGAAATTGTTCCAACTTCAACAGGATCGAGTACGGAGTACAACGCATCTATTGTATTGAAGATTAATAATGATCAACGAAAACAAATAAATGTCGAATTTACTGGATCGGGTTAAAAATCGGCAAGATCTAGTTTAAGATCTTGCCGATTTTGAATAATTATTTAAGTTCAATACAATTTCCAAATTTAACAAGAGTAATTTCTTCAGGTTTTTCAAGATTGTAACTGATATATAATAGGATTGGTTTAGATTCTTCACACAATGTCGTTGGTATGAAATCCTCTTGGAATTTGATCTTAATAGTTTTTCCAATATAGATGTCAAATATTTGCCACAAAGGTAGTAAGTATTGAATCACATTTATGATTTCATATTTTGAACATTCCCCGATGAATTTGTCTTTAGGATTCATAACAGATAAGTAAATCTGACAAAGAGTTTTATTGACAGTTGAGAACATAAATCCTGGTCTCAATATAATTGGAAAAGCTTTAAGAAATTCACTTTTGAATTTAATTTTCTGGTTAAATGTGATTGTTGTTGGTTCACAATCAATTGTCTGGAATACTAATTTGGGATCAACATGGATTTCATCTTTTTTGTGTTGTTTAACGGCAGAGAAGTGAATATATCCTTCAGTGGATTCTCCGAACATATCATCCGGAAGGTTACTAACACAATCAAATCTTATAAGGTTGTCTATGACAGTATATTGTGATATACTTGATATTGATTCGTATAAGGTTTGAATTCTGTGTAGTTGATTAATTGGTAGAATAAATTTTGATGAAAATCGATTTTTAATCTTTTTAAACGGACTGACAATGTCTGTGAATGTGTTGATACTTTTAGCTAGAATGAAATTTTGGTCTGTTGAGATTACGGCCTGGGTAGAGTTAGATAATGATTTTGGGCGATTCAACATAATTTAGAGCCTCCTATAAAATATAATTTGTAAAAATTTAAATATTAAAAAATAATATTTCTATATAAAAATAGAAGTGTATGGAGAAGTATAATGCAAAGTGCTTTGTATGATCCTCAAATAGTTCAAACATACCATACCGAATATTTAAGATTGATCAATTATTACATGAATACAAAGCGACCAAGTACATTTGTCAGATATTTTAATATAGACATTGATCATTCGACATATGATGATAAACTTGATGCGACATATGATTTATATCATGTTTCTGATATCAAGTTTAATATCTATGATTTTACTCCATCTTATTACTTAGCTCCAGTGTTAAATGCCGCAGTCAATACACCTGACATGGGTGGACAGACTATGGAAGCTACTTCATCAATCGTAACATATTCTATTGAATATCCCAGAATACATGATCTGGTTATGTTTTATGGTCCGATCAGATCTGGTGAGATTTTCAGAGTTAGTGGACTGCGAACTCCTGTGAATGCTATACATTCAGATCCTTCTGTTCGGTGGTTTGAATTGGAATTGGAATATGCGCCGATTACACAAACTGATAAATTGAAGATATTAAATCATTTTGTCTATGATCTAACAGATGAAAAATATATTACATATCAGGAATATAAAAATTTTGAAGCTTTAGTAACCTCATGTGAGAGTATTTTTAATGAGTTGATTAATTATTATGATTCATATTATGATTTATACAAAGTTGATCAATATGCGCCTGTTGAAGTTAATGAGGTTATAATATTTTTTAAGAAGCTCTATGCCGCTAAATATAAAAGAATATTTGAAAAGTACAGTTTGCCATATGGTTATTTGGATAAATTAAACTTTGAACAACAATATCAAAATATTCGATCGTTACCCTATGTGATGGGTAATTATACTTATCATGTTTATAATTTAACAACAAATCAAATTGAAGAGTATGAGTGGTCTATTACACACACAAATCCTGAAACTGATCTTGCTCGATTGTTTTTGTTATCTTATAGACTTTTACAAACCGCATTTAATTGGTCGTTAACTTAATTTAGAGAAAGAAGGAGATTCATGTGGTAACTGATCCAAATATGATTGAAGATAACGAATATGTAGGTCTTTCTCCTCTAACTCTGGAAGATATTCGAAATTTTTTTAATACATACATCAAACCTTTTCTTCCATATAAAGAAGGAAAAGTTTATGATACATTCATTAATAATCTAACTGAATATTATTATAATCAACTATATCTTAATGTTCCAAGCGAACTTAAGCAGATTTATGAGGAAGCTAATTTTGATGTTCCATCTATTTACAATAAATTATTAATTGCTATTGGTGTTCCTGAGGTAGTTATTGACAATTTATCAGCAGTTTCTAAAATAATTTTTTTAAAAACACTATCTGATTTTGAACGATATAAAGGAACTGTATCGTTTTTTCAAAAAGTTGCAGACGCGTTTGGTGATAGACTCAGCATTTATGAGTTATTCATTGATTATGACGTAGCTACTACATCGTGGGTATTTAAACCAGAGATGATTTATTTGCATGGTAATATGGTTCTTAATACCACACCAATTCCATATGAGACAATTAGATCTGCTGTTCCCTCGCTGTTATTGAGTGAAGAACAATTACAAACAATGTATAATGATGAAAAATTGATCTTGCCGATTAAATCAAATTTATTATTATTAGACAGTGATTTGGTAACTGAAGTCTCAGTTTTGTATGATGTAATTGTTGCAATTTTTCTTCATACATATAAGGAACAGTATATAGATATTTATTTTACAGATGATTTACAAACAGTTCAATTGAAAACTTTGTATTTTTTATGGTTTTATCTTTTAACTGAATATTATGATGTATCGTGGACAGCATTTGCTTCTAAAGTATTATTAAAATTTGTTTATAGTGATATCGGATTTCCACCTTTTATTGGAACAATACCAACGACTATAGATAATTTGTATCAAATTATTGATCGGTATGATAATATTAAAGTTACAAACACACCTGTTCGAGATTATGATAATTCACAAAGTTTGAGAGATAGTCTTTATAAAGATATTTCTGAAGCTTTCTATACTGTTGCTGCTGATGCTGCAGCTATTACAGCTACAGATATGTATAATTCATTAGTTAGTACAAATGCATTGTTGATAAACTATATAAATACTAGAATATCAAGTACGACGAGCATTGGCAAAAAAGCGGAAATCAATTTAATCTTAAATGAGATTTATTCATCATTATTATTGCACGCTTCAATGTATTCTGGGGATGAATATTTTACGAAATATGTTGATTATTTTATCAGATATCTTCCCCAAGTTTTAGTGAATCCAGAAAATATACCATCATATACAATATTATATAATTTAAAACCATACCATGTCGAATTATATAGCACATATAATACTGGAATTTTGAGCGATGATAAATTTAATGCGGTTTATATTGATGATGAAACTGATTTGAAGTTTTTATATCAAATCATGTTTGCAAGTGTTCTCTCGGTTTCAGACGATTGTTTTTTTAATAATGTGTATTCTTCAGAATCACCGATGTCGATATTATCATCTATGAATTTCCAATTTTTGCATATTGTTGAAGATGTTGAATCTTTAAGTGAAGAAACTCCTATCAATTATCAACAAGCAATAACCAGTACACTGAATAGTTCAATTGATTATTTATTACTAGTTGATAAAGATTTAATGTCAAATGTATCGTGTATTGATAGTTATACAGTTATAGAAAGTTAATAGTTTTGATTATGAAATAACAGTTCCCGGAAGATCTGGACATTTTTTAGTCAAAATCCATAACAATTATGGAGGAAGAACGAGTGTTAGAACACAATTTAATATTAAATGATGAATATCAAATTTTTGATATGTTAGAACAGAAACTGAAACAAGGAATGAGAGGTCCACTTGGGTGGGTAAAGATTTTTTTACAGACGAAAAATGGGATAATTTATGATGAAGGATCAAATTTGGTTGTTGCCAAAGGTAGGGAGTATGTAGCTCAAAGAGTTTTTAACTCATATGCATATTCTGGTGGTTCTCGACCAAATTGGACAAGTTATATTCTTTCTCATTTTGCAGTAGGAAGTGGTGGAGCGATAGTATCTGGTTCTCCTCCTTCTGTTACTCTAAATGGACCATATATTTGTGATACTGGGTTAATTACTGCTACTTCATTGGGAATAGCAGGATATTTAACGGAACCAGGTGGTATTACATTATCTGTTAAACCAATAACAGCTAGTGGAGGTTCACTCTATCTTGAACCAATTAGTTATACTGGTGGTGGAACATCTTGTACATATTATACAAAAATGAAGTGCACTTGTATTGTACCAAGTGGTGAACCAAGTTCGCTTGCTCCTGGTGCAAGCACAAAAATTGATGAAGCTGGATTGTATTTTGTATCTAGTGCGAATACCAATTTATTTTCACATATTTGTTTCGCGCCGAAATGGAAAGAAAAAGAATCAACATTAACAATTCAATGGTATATTTTATTCTAAAAGAACAATATGGAAGATCTTGCCGCTTTGAGACAAATTTTTATTAATGATATTTGTCAATATTTTAAAGTTGAATCGATTAATATTTTATATGATATTGATCCAACTAATTTTGTTAGAAAAATCACAACATTGAAGATCAATAATATATCATATAAAGAAGTTTTAAAGAAATTGACTCCATATTTTCCAGAACATTATATTGTTAGACCAGTGGAACGTTTGTATCATGTTTTGTATAATTATTATGAATATCAGCCGGTTAAGTGTAAAACTTGTGGAATGAATCCAACAGTATTTACTAATGAAATAACCAAAGGATACAGACAATATTGTTCTAATAAATGTAGACTTGCCGATTCTCATGAAATAAATAAGAAAGCACAAAATTCATATTTTGAAAAAACTGGTTATTCAAATATTTCTCAAGATCCACATATTAAACAAAAGAAAAAAGAAACAACTATGAGAAATTATGGTTGTGAGCATATTAATTACAATGTTGTTATTATGAAAAAACGGGAAGAGAAATATTTTGAAAAAACTGGTTATTACCATCCATTTCAAAATCCAGATGTAAAAAATAAAATCAAACAAACACATTTGAACCAAACTGGGTTTGAAAATCCAAGTTTCAATCCAATTGTTGTTAAAAAAAGAGCAGATGCTTATCGAATTAAAACTGGATTTGATTGTTCATTACAAAATCCAGATATTCAAAATGTTATTCGGCAAATTTGGTTGCAAAAATATGGTGTTGATAATCCAGCAAAATCAACAGATATTCAACAAAAAATATCACAAACTCAAAGATCTCAGTTTTTTTCTAGATTGTTAAATAGTGAAAGATTGAAGAGTCATTATGTTCCACAGTTTTCGATAAATGATTACGATGGAGTTAAAGAAAATAAAAAATATTTTTGGAAATGCTTAAAATGTGGTACAATATTTGCTGATGATATTGATAATGGAAATTTACCAAGATGTACATCTTGTTATCCTATTATTGGTACATCGTCAATTGAATGTGAAATTTCAAATTTCTGTAAAGGGTATTTTGATATTGAAACAAAGAATCGATCAATTATACCACCTTATGAGATTGATGTTTTTATTAGTGAATTGAATCTGGGTATTGAATTTAATGGGGTATATTGGCATAGTGAATTGTCTGGAAGAAAAACTAAAGAGTATCATCAAAATAAGCTTTTATTGGCTCTTCAAAATAAAACTAATTTGGTGCAAATATTTGAAGATGAGTGGTTAGATAAACAGAATATTGTTAAGAGCATTCTTTTAAATAAATTTGGTAAGAATCAGAATAAGATTTTTGCCAGGAAATGTCAGATATATTCTGTATATTCCGAAGATGCTAAACAATTTTATTTTGAAAACCACATTCAGGGATTTGTCAATGGTACTCATTTGGGATTATTCTACAATGATGAAATTGTTTCAATGATAACATTTGGATTTCCAAGATTTGAATCTTCGCATGAAATAGAAATATATCGATTTTGTAATAAAATCAACACATCTGTAATTGGTGGATTGTCTAAGTTGGTTAAAGCAATGTTTTTGGTTTCAAATGTTAAATCTGTGGTGACTTATGCTGATGCTAGGTATGGTCTGGGACTGGGATATTATAAATGTGGATTTAATTTTATAGGTACTACAAGTCCTGGTTATTATTATGTTAAAAATGGAACTAGACGACGAATATCAAGAAACCAATTTCAGAAACACACATTGAAAGACAAACTAAATGATTTTGATTCCACACTTACTGAATGGGAAAATATGCAGATGAATGGATATGATCGTATTTGGGATTGTGGTAATTTCACTTATGAGATGATTTTAAAATAATTTAACATGATGTACATTTGATTATTTCAAAAATTCAGAGTTGTAAGATTTAGCGTTTAATATGTTTTTAATATACAAAATTCAATGCTGCTTGAAAAGAGAGATTGATATTGGTTAAAAACTCAAAACTCTATAATTTTCTATAATTTTCTTGATAGAATTAATCAAATGATGTCATAATTTTAAAGGAGTTAATAATTATGCCTGTTACCGATCGTCGTGAGCCAGCCGTCTATGTAAGCATCGAAGATGCCTCGTATGCGGCTCCAGCACTCGAAACTGGAAGAATTGGTTATATTGTAACACTGTGTGATCGTGGTCCACATAATAGAGTTGTTACTCTGACTTCAAGAGAACAATTTTATAAATTATTTGGACA
>Ga0116160_1000591_pt1 | contig 42170 bp, 36 predicted proteins | sample AD_JPNAS2_MetaG_FD_89879 | JGI IMG/M metagenome (GOLD analysis project Ga0116160, IMG submission 89879) | Active sludge microbial communities of municipal wastewater-treating anaerobic digesters from Japan - AD_JPNAS2_MetaG | ecosystem: Engineered > Bioreactor > Anaerobic > Digestate | place...
CACCATTTTTTGGCCTTTGACCTCGGGGCTTCCAGCGGAAGGGCCATGCTTGGCAGCCTGGAAGGCGACAAACTCACCCTTACCGAAGTCCATCGTTTCAACAACCAGATGTTATTGCTTCACGGCCACTACTTCTGGAATATCTTTTCCCTGTTTTGCGAGCTGAAAACGGGCCTCACAAAATGCGTCCGCGAATTGAACATCCAGCCGGAATCGATAGGCATCGATACCTGGGGCGTTGACTATTGCCTGGTAACCGCTGACGGACACATTGCCGGACTGCCTTTTGCTTACCGCGACGGGCGGACTGATAACAGCATGGAACGATTTTTCAGTCTCCTGTCCAAAAAAGAGACATATGAACTTTCCGGGATCCAGTTCATGCAGTTCAACACCCTCTTCCAGCTTTTTTCGGCATACCAGTCCCGCTTAGAAACCCTGAAAATTGCCGACAGCATGCTCTTCACTCCCGATGCACTCAATTTTTTATTCACCGGCATCCGGAAAAATGAGTATACCATCGCCAGCACCTCGCAGATGCTCAAACCGGGGAAAGCGGAATGGGAGTACCGTTTGTTCGATGTGGCGGGGATTCCCCACGATCTGGCGGAAGAGATCATTCTTCCAGGGAACATTCTGGGGCCGTTGCTTCCCGAAGTATGCTCCGAAACAGGGAGTGATCCCATCCCCTGTATTGCCGTGGCTTCACACGATACCGCCTCAGCCGTTGCCTCCGTCCCCGCCGAAGAGGGGACCTGGGCATACATCAGTTCAGGAACCTGGTCCCTTATGGGCATTGAAAGTCCCGTTCCACTGGTTACAGAAGAAATGCTGGCCCTGAATTTCACCAATGAGGGAGGGATCGACGGCACGACGAGGTTTCTGAAAAATATCATGGGATTGTGGCTCATCCAGGAGTGTAAGCGGAAATGGGATGCCGGGACCACCCTGTCGTGGAGTGACATCGTGGAGATGAGCAAGACCGCTCCTCCCTTTATCAGCCTGGTGGATCCCGACGACCATACCTTTCTTAACCCGCCCGACATGCCCGAAGCGATCCGTGAATTCTGCCGGAAAACAGAACAGCCGGTGCCTGCTACCATGGCGGCCATATCACGGTGTATTTACGACAGTCTCGCCCTGAAATATAAATATACCCTGGACCAGATTGAAAAAGCGATCAAAAAACCGGTCGAGAAGATCCACATCATCGGAGGAGGTGCCAATAACCGCTTTTTGTGCCAGCTTACCGCCAACGCCACCGGTCTTCCCGTAATTGCCGGTCCGGTGGAAGCCACCGCCATCGGGAATATTCTCATGCAGGCCCGAGGACTGGGATATATCGATTCTCTGCGGGAGATGCGTCAAATCGTTTCCAGTTCATTTGCCAACATCCAGTACCTTCCTTCTGAAGTCAGGGATTGGCAGGAGACCTATCTCCGCTTTAAGCTGATTGTTCAGTCCATCAAACCATAGGCCCCCTTCACGTTGGAAGTATCCCTTTTTCTCAAGCACAGGATGGCTTGATTTTTTCTGTATCGTATTTCATGAGTTCTCTCAGGAGAAATCACTCCCGGCAAGGAAGTTCGGTCTTATCCCGTACATGACCTGCAGCAAGTTCATGCAGTTTCGCCACAATCTCCTTGTATTCGGGAAAAGTCACCAGGTTGCGTAGTTCATGGGGGTCGCCGGCGGGATCGGTAAGAAACCTCCCCTCCCCGGTTCCGAAGAATTCGGCATATCTCCACTGTTCAGTCCTGACCACTACGCCGGTAATACCTTTGCCATGTTCATTCCAGACGGTAAAAGCCGGGCGGTCCCATTCCGCCAAAGGATTTTCAAGCAGTGGGCGAAGGCTGACACCTTCAGGGCCTTCGGGCTCCGGAAGTCCGCAAAGATCTGTCAGGGTAGGATAAATATCAAGTAGCTCAACGACACGCGGGCAACTCTTTCCGTGACCCGAAATCCGCGGATCGTGGATAATAAAAGGTACCCGGGTACCCTGTTCCCAGAGGGAACCAGCCTTTGACCATTTTCCCTTTTCACCAAGCTGGTAACCATGGTCGCTCCAGAATACGACGATTGTATTCTCCCGGAGTCCCTGCTGGTCCAACTCATCAATCACCCTTCCCACATTCCAGTCAACGTAGCTGACGCAGGCCAGATAGGCCTTTATCATCGCACGGGCTTCCTCAGGAGAGGCACTCCTGTTGATGAAGAGATCTGCATTGACGGGCCTGACAGATCCTGCGGGGAATCCCACCGGAACAACGGGGAGTGATGCAAAATCGGGAGGCAAGGGGATCTCATCCGCATCATAAAGATCAAAAAATTGTTTGGGAGCCACCAGTGGCGAATGGGGCTTGGAAAATCCGCAAGCCAGGAAGAAAGGTTCACCGCTCTCCCCATACCTCCGGATAAAGTCAATGGCTTTGTCAGCCACCCGTGTATCTCCCAGATTATTTGCAGCTTCCCCCACTACAGCCTCCCACCGGTCAGATTGCGGGTTGATCAGCGCACCGGGGGTTAGTTTGGGCGCAACTCTCCTGATATGAGCTGCTTTTTCAGCTTCGGTCAACGAAGCAGGTGGAGAAAGGTTCACCGGATTATTATATACCCGCTCTTCTCCCCCTTCACTCCAGGCATCGGTATCATCAATGCCCCCGTGGAAAACTTTTCCGGTACGCACTACCGCATACCCCTGCTGGCGGAAATATTTTGGCAGGCTCACCCAATCGGGATAGGTTGCCCCGAACCATTCCCGGTTGGAATACAATCCGCTGGTGACAGGCCGCCGGCCGGTAAGCAGGGAAGAGCGCGAAGGACCACACAAGGGATACTGGCAGTAAGCCCTCTCGAACATCACCCCCCGACTGGCCAACTGATCGAGGTTGGGGGTTCTGGCCAGCGCATGTCCGTAAACATGCAGGTCAGTCCGCATATCATCCGAGATCAGGAAAAGCACGTTCATCCGTTTCCCTTCGGCAGGAATGGACTGTGGCAGCAAAGCCTGCTGCGCTCCGGCCAAATGGACTGAAAATGAAAACAGTGCACTGGCCGCAAGAAACCGTGGCCCCTGATGTAAAAATATTCGTTCCATGGTCTTGTTATACCAAAATAAAAACAGGATCCTTCCGGAAGGCTTTGTCTGCTGCGACCTCGTGGGAATTTGCTGTGCTACCTGGCAGTGATCCTGTTCAGTTTGTAAATGGCAAAAGTTTTTGCCCCCACGAATGTCGTCAATGAATTCCCTGCTGCCTCGATGAACTGATGGGATGGCAGGATGGCATTGGGTTCGTCCAGGGAGTTCTCCCTGTCAGGGTCCGGTGAATGCAAGGTAACCAGGCTGCCCCCTGCCAGGGATTCCTTCTTTTTCAGCCCCTGCAGAGTCAGGGTAATCTGTTGCGAAGCTTCGGAGGTATTCACCACTTTCACGATCACGGTTTGGTGCACGTCATCCAATACGGCACTGGCGAAGAGTCCGTGCTGCCCTTGGGCTCCCGTGACTGCTCTTCCCTCCATGGTCAGGGGGAGGACATGCGTTCCCCGGTTGTGGGAGAAGAGTTGCTGAACATAATAGCTGGCCGTACGCATCGACCGCAGGTTATCAAACCAGATCAGGTCAGGACGCCACTGCCATCCTTCCACATGGGCGAACAACGGCGCATAGGTGGCCATGTGCACGATGTCGGCATTCCGTTCCATTCCGGTCATGAAGGCTGCCTCCAGAAGGGAAGCGTTGAAATGGTTCCACTTCTTTCCGCGGCCATGACACGCATACTCGCCGGCAAAGACCTTCGGCCCGTTGCGGTCATAACTGTCATAGCGCGCCCCTTGGCTGAGAAACCAACTCTCGGGACGATAGAAATGTTCATCCACCAGGTCCGCCTTCAGCCGTTTCATTTCCGGCCAGAGGTAATCAAACTGTTCCCCCTCGGAACCGGGACCTGATCCACCGACAATTTTTATTTCGGGATGGCTTTGGCGGATGGCTTTGATGAAAGGTTCCAGCCGTTCAGGGTATTCGGGTCCCCACTGCTCGTTGCCGATTCCGATGAATTTCATGTTGAAGGGAGCCGGATGCCCCATCTCAGCCCGAACCTTACCCCAGGGGGAGGTAACCTCCCCGTTGGCAAACTCGATCAGGTCAAGGGCATCCTGAATATATTCCTTCAGGTCATCAACGTCAACATGACAGGCCATGTCCTGGTTCTGAAACTGGCAAGAAAGACCGCAGCTCAGAATGGGGAGCGGCTCGGCGCCCATTTCCTCCGACAGGAGAAAGTATTCGTAAAAGCCAAGACCATAGCTTTGATAATAATCGGGATAAAAACGATGGGGAAAGGTATAATGCCAGCGGTTTTCGTTAAGAGGACGGTTTTCAACAGGCCCCACCGAATTTTTCCATTGGTAGCGGGTAGCCAGGTCCGTCCCTTCCACAATACATCCGCCGGGAAAGCGGAAGACTCCCGGACGGATATCCGTCAGGGCCTGGGCCAGGTCCTTCCTGAGTCCGTTCTCATGGCCCTTCCAGGTATCCGTGGGAAACAGTGAGATATGCTCCATATCCACGGGCCCCCGGGAGTTGAGGAATATGCGGAGCCGTCCTTTGGGAATCCTCTCACGGGAAGTCAGGATCACCTGATATTTCTTCCATTCTTTGGAATCCACGACCAAAGCGGCGGCTGCGAAAGCCTGCTGTTCCTGCATGGAGGCCCGATCCACCAGCTCCACCCTGAGGGTATCCCGCGTTCCCTCCGGAGATCGCGCCCAAACCGAAAAACGGTATTTCTCCTCCTTTTCAATACCGATTCCGAAAAATCCTTCATTCTCCAATCCCGTGTGTTTGTGGTCGTGCCCCGGCCAGGAAAGGCGCACATAATGGGGATTCCGCTCAAAAGGTCCGTCATCCCTGAGTTCAACCTTGCCAAAGGTACACCACCCCGTAAAACTTTGTGGAAATTCGAAGGAGCGGTTTTTCACCAACTCCGCATAAAGCCCACCATCGGCGGCATAGTTGATGTCCTCGAAGAACAACCCGTACATGGTGGGCTGGATTTCAGCCCCCTGTTTGTCAACCTGGATCAACAACTCCCGTGGTTGCGCCATCAACAGTGTCGCTGCAAACAGGGAGGAAATAAACGGCAGAAAAAAGTATCCCTTCATAACCATGAAATAATTCATGGTCGTAAATATACAAAAGAGTCGCCAGATTACACAAATCGGTAACCAATCCCCGATTCGGTGATGATCATGACCGGTTGCGAGGAATTATCCTCCAGCTTCTTTTTCAGTTGGGCGAAGTAAAATGATAACCATTTCCCCGTCAGGTACTTTCACACTGCCCAGCAGAAATGGAGCCGACAAAGTTCTGCCTATTTGTTGATTACCCGACGGCCAAAAGGAGTGATGGCCAGGGACATCAGTTTGAAATGCTGCCTCCCCCAAGGGATCCCTACGATTGTAATGGTAAGGAGAAGTCCAAAAAGAAGGTGGGTCAACGCAATCCAGAAACCCGCCACGATCAGCCAGATGATGTTCATGATGGTTGACAGACAACCGGGAGCCCAATCCTTCGTTTCCCAGGTTTTGTTAAATGGCCACAGGGTAACCTCCGCCAGTTTAAAAACCTGAAGGCCGAAAGGTATTCCCACGATTGTCACGCACAAAGCCAATCCTCCCGCCACATATCCGATAAAAGCCTCCAATCCTCCGAAAATCAGCCAGATGATATTTCCTAGTATCCTCATTCTCCGAATTTATTAATTTCAGCAAATTAGTATTACATTTTGCGGTGCCATTACACTCCCGCACCAATTTTCCATTCCTCCTTCTTTCGCAATGCTCACCCTCTGATATTCTGATCCTCTGATCTTTCAGAAAAGCTTAATATGGTCTTTCGGATTTGTGTCAATCGTTGCAGCAAATTTTCCAGTCTGTCAAGGTGGAGCATATTGGCGCCGTCCGACAGGGCGGCAGCCGGATCGGGATGGGTTTCAATGAAAATCCCGTCAGCCCCGGCAGCAATCCCCGCCCGTGCGATGGTTTCGATGAGTTGCGGCTTTCCTCCTGTCACCCCTGACGCCTGGTTGGGCTGTTGGAGAGAATGGGTGATATCCAGGACCACGGGACATCCGAAAGCCTGCATTTCCGGAATCCCCCGGTAGTCCACCACCAGATCCTGGTACCCGAACATGGCACCCCGCTCTGTAAGAATGATTCTGTTGTTGCCGCTTAACCGCACCTTGTCAACGGCAAATTTCATGGCCTGGGGGGAAAGGAACTGTCCCTTTTTGATGTTGACCACTTTCCCCGTTACGGCCGCGGCCACCAGAAGGTCGGTCTGCCGGCACAAAAATGCCGGAATCTGCAGCACATCGACATAGGCTGCAGCCATTGCAGCCTCCGCCGCAGCATGAATATCGGTCACCACCGGAATGGCGAATGCCTCGCCTATCTTTCTGAGAATTTTCAGAGCCTGCTTGTCACCTATCCCTGAAAAGGAGTCAAGCCTCGACCGGTTGGCTTTCCTGTAAGATCCCTTGAAAATCCAGGGAAGCTCCAAACGTTCTGCAATGCCATAAATCCTTTCGGCAATCTGAAAGGCCATTGCCTCATCCTCAATGGCGCAGGGACCTGCCATTAACAGGAAATTCCCCGAACCGGCATGTCTTATTTTTTCTATTGATTGAATCATGATTCACCTAACGGAGTTTAGGATTATGCCGGAAAGATATTAAAAATGTGCCATTCTAATGTTAAAACTTCATCGTACTTATCAGGAAAAAACGTCATCCCAACACAGGAAGTATTTCCTTTTATACTTTTGCAGCCCAATTGAAACTCCCCGCTGCAGAGCAATGGAGAAACAAATCCTGCGAAACCGGGATGAGTTCGACGGGTTTCAGCACGGGATCAGCCATAAGAAGAGAACAAGCATTAACGCTTAACTGGCACAGAGAACAGATGTAGTCAATGCGCTCACCGAAATTCAGAAACAGATGGAAGAGATCAGGAATATCGCCGTTATTGCCCACGTGGACCATGGAAAAACCACCCTCGTTGACCGCATTCTTTATCAGGTTAAGCTTTTTCGTAAAAACCAGGAGGTCAGGGAACTGATCCTCGATAGCAATGAACTGGAGCGGGAAAGGGGGATTACCATCCTGAGCAAGAACGTGTCGATACGCTACAAAAATGTGAAGATCAATGTCATCGACACGCCCGGCCACTCCGATTTCGGAGGTGAAGTGGAGCGGGTACTGAACATGGCAGATGGGGTCTTGCTCATTGTGGATGCCTTTGAAGGCCCCATGCCCCAGACCCGTTTCGTGTTGCAGAAAGCCCTGGAACTGAGGCTAAAACCGGTGGTGGTAATCAACAAGGTTGACAAACCCAACTGCAATCCCGACGAAACTCATGAAAAAGTCTTCGACCTGATGTACAGTCTGGATGCCACGGAGGACCAACTTGATTTCCCCACGGTCTATGGCTCCTCAAAACAAGGGTGGATGGGGCCTGACTGGAAAACGCCCACCGAAGATGTCAGTTATTTGCTCGATACCATTATCACACATATTCCTCCGGCCCGGTATGTGGAAGGCTCACTTCAGATGCGGATTACCTCGCTGGATTACTCCTCTTACCTGGGACGGATAGCGGTGGGCAGGGTGAGCCGCGGCTCCCTGATCCCCGGAAGCCAGGTAATGCTGGTAAAACGCGATGGAAACCAAGTGAAAAATACAGCGAAGGAAGTATATCTCTTCGAGGGTCTCGGAAAAGAAAAAACCAAAAAACCAGTCCGGTCCGGTGAAATCTGCGCCATTTTTGGCATGGAGAATTTCGAAATCGGCGACACCATCGCTGACCTTATTGATCCTGAAGGCCTATCCCATATCCATGTTGATGAGCCGACCATGAGCATGGTGTTCGCCTCCAACAACTCTCCTTTTTTCGGACGGGAAGGGATCTTTGTCACCTCACGCCAGTTACGTGAAAGATTGTACAAGGAAACCGAAAAGAACCTTGCCCTGAAAGTGGAGGATGCAAGTTCTGCTGACACATTCATAGTTTACGGAAGGGGTATCCTTCATCTATCCATCCTGATTGAGACCATGCGCCGGGAAGGGTATGAACTCCAGGTCGGTCAGCCAAAAGTCATCATCCGGGAAATCGAAGGAGTGAAGCACGAACCTTTGGAATCTCTTACAGTTCAGGTACCGGAAGAATTTGCCGGCAAAGTAATCGAACTGGTTTCGCAACGCAAAGGAGAGATGATCCTCTTCGAAGTAAAGAATGAACGCGCCCATCTGGAATTCTCCATCCCGTCGAGGGGAATTATCGGACTCAGAAACCAGATGATGACAGCCACGGAAGGCGAAGCCATCATGGCACACCGTTTCAAGGATTATGAACCCTGGAAGGGAGATATGGGCATCAAGCGCAACGGGGCGCTAATCGCGCTGGAAACCGGGACGGCCATCGCGTACTCCATCAACAAATTACAGGACCGTGGCCGGTTTTTCATTTTTCCCGGGGAAGAGGTCTACGCCGGACAGGTGATCGGGGAAAACAGCCGCTACGACGACCTCACCGTCAATGTGGCCATCACCAAAAAACTGACCAACATGCGGGCTTCGGGTTCCGATGACAAAGCAATCCTGAGTCCGCCCATCCGTTTTTCACTCGAAGAAGCCATGGAATACATCGCCGTCGACGAATACATCGAAATCACCCCTAAGTCGATGCGGATCAGGAAAATCCTGCTTGACGAGAATGACCGGAAGCGCGCCAGGAATAAGGAAGCTGCTAACTGATCCTCTTTCCCTCACCCTCAAGCTTCTTCGGTCGCCGAAGCTTTGGGGGAGCCGACAATCTCACCCTCATCCTTAACCTCAGAATTAGTAAGTGTAGCTCACGAAGGCCACTTTCCGGGAGTCGGGGCTCCAGGATGGTACATTAAGGGTTCCCTGTCCGCCATAAAGGAAGGCTACCGTCTTCACCGGGCCGCCCCCTAAGGGCATCATGCGCAACATGACCCGTTGATTCCGGGGATGGTCACCGGCGGGCACTTCCGGACGGTAAGAGATAAAAATGAGCCACTTGCCGTCGGGTGAAGGATGTGCAAACCAATTGTTAAACTGGTCATGGGTTACCTGCTCCTGGCCCGATCCATCGGACTTCATCCGCCAAATCTGCATGGTACCGCTCCGTACCGAATTAAAATAGATCCATTCCCCGTCGGGAGAAAATTCCGGACCGTCATCGAGCCCCGCTGACGTGGTCAGGCGTACCTCTGACCCGCCCTTCGATGGAATTTTATACACGTCGTAGTTACCATTTCTTTCTGCACAATAGGTCAGCCATTTCCCGTCGGGAGACCAGCCATGCCAATAGGATGGTCCCAGTTGGGTGATCCTGTCGGGAACGCCGCCTTTCACCGGCAGGGTATAAATGATGGAGTGCTGATGACCGTTCTCCCGGAGATGGTGGCTGATGGCCAGCGTTTTCCCATCGAAGGAGATACCATGGTCATTGTTGTTGGCATCGGCAAAACCGGTATTGATCTCCCTGCTCTTTTTGCGCTTCAGGGAAAACCGGTAAAGCTTTCCTTCCTGGTTATAAATCAAAAACTTTCCGTTGCGTGACCAGTTGGGGGCTTCAAGATGCTTTTCCGTGGTGAGCACCACTTTCCGATTTCCGGTCATCACATCCAGAATTTCAAGGCGGGAAGGTGATGGAGGAGCCTGCTCCCCACCCCGCACTTCCGCGGGAATGTCAATCCGTACGTTTGTAAAAAGAGCCTGTTCGGTGACCTGCGCATTGTGGGAACAGACAAACAATCCGGCATGGATTTCCTCCCCCAGCGATACGGTTACCGAAGCCACTTCATCCAGGGGGGTCTGATCTTTCGATACCCTCATGATGTAGGTATTTCCCGACTTCTCAAGCTGAATGAAACCGGGAGCCTTCACCTGTGTGGTCACCTCCCGGGTTTTGCCTCCCTTTTCGGACCTGTACTGTAAGGAGGTGAGGCCATCGCCATGCACGGCAACATCCACATAAGGGGAATCATCGTCAAGCGAAGCCCGGAACATCACGCCCGCCTTCCGGTGGGGATCTGTCCCGACACCCCGGAAGACCACGTTCGCAGAGAAAATGCAGTCCTCAACGATGGTGCGAGAAAGAAAGAAGAACTCATCACGATTGCCCCACATGTTGATGCCTGAAGCAGTCAAAAGCCAGCTTTGAAAATTTTTGTCATAATAAAATCCCCCGCTGATGGCCGGATTTCCTATGTCAGTAGCAACAGGGAACGTTTCATTTACAGGTTTCCGGGAGATCCCGCCGAAAGAAAAGAGCATGAGACTGATTATCATTACGAAATGCTGAACCATAATTCTTTTGTTTTACAAAGATTGACGAATGAGGAGTGAAGATGGTAAAAATTCCCTTATTCTCTGCCTGGTGGTAACAAAACCGGCCGCCTTTTTTCCCATTTCCCTGAAGTCAACGGAAATAACGGTAATACCGTTGCCTGCAATCTCTTTCATGGGCGTATCGTTGTATGCCAGGATACCCACATCCTGACCCGGCACCAGTTGACGATCCTGACAAGCTTTTACCACTTTCACCAGATCGCTCTCCCTGATCACAAAATAGAGGTGGCCAGGCTGGATCATTTTTTCATCAGCCTCCGGTATCAGCTTGAAACCAAGGTCGTGCATCCTGCAGAACCGACGAACGGCAGATATGGTTTCGGGGGGATGGGGTGTTTTCCGGGCCGACCACACCAGGATAACCTGCCTGTATTTTTTGATACGGTCGATACCACCTTCAAGACAAATCTCGACAGCCTCATCAAAATCCTGCAACAGATAGTTGGTTTCCGGTCGTTCACCGCTTCCCATATCGAGAATAAGCAACCTTGCCGGATCGATTTCTTTCAAAACAGGGTGAAGCTTCCGGTTGGAAATGTTCATCACCACATACATGTTGTATCTTCCGGCTGCATTCCGCACCAACTGGTCAAAAATTTCCTCGTTATAATGGTGGAATAAAAGGTCGACGGTCCACAAGTCAGGGAGATTTTCGCGGAATGCCTGATAAAGTTGTTCTTTAAAAGAGCTGAAATCGTCAAGGAGCATGAAGATCCTCCGGGTTTGGCCTTTAACAAAAAATCCCTTTGCCGGAACGGATTCGATCAGATCCCGTGCTTTCAGAATAGCATACGCCTTGGCTACCGTATCACGCGAGAAACCGGTCTGACGACTGACCTCGTTGAGGGAAGGCAATTGCCCCCCCTCAGCAAAAGTCCCGCTTCCCATCGCCTCGGTCAGATAATTCACGAGGGTGCGGATCTTGGTAGAACCATCCTCCTGCTTTGCGGGAATCTTCGTTCTGTTCATAGAAAACTTTCCTCATGATTTTCATCCCGGGAAATGCACCGAGCCATGAATCGGGAAAGAACTATTTGTAAAGAGGTCCGAAATTCGCACAAGCCCGGTAATCAGCCCCTTCCGGGTCCATTCCGAATCCGTTCCATGCAGCCGGACGGAAAATTTCTTTCTCCTCCACATTGTGCATGCACACGGGAATACGCAGGATAGAAGCCAGGGTGATCAGATCGGCGCCGATATGACCGTAACTGATAGCGCCGTGGTTGGCTCCCCAGTTGTTCATCACACTGTAAACATCCTTGAAATGGCTTTTACCGGTCAGCCGGGGAGCAAACCAGGTGGTGGGCCATGTCCTGTCGGTCCGCTCGTTGATCAACTGATGGACATGTGCGGGAATTTCCACCGTCCATCCTTCGGCAATCTGAAGTATCGGCCCCTGTCCCTTGATAAGGTTCAGCCGGCACATGGTCACCGGCATGCCGCCTTTCGACAGGAAATTGGATGAGAATCCGCCACCCCTGAAATAACCTTTGCTTGCAGGATACCAGGTGGTCGCTTTCAGGCATTTTTCAACCTCTCCCGGAGTGATCTTCCAGAAAGGCTTCATGACCGGATTTCCATGCTCATCTTCCTGCATCCCGGTAGCATCCAGACAGGTGGCACCTGAATTAATCAGGTGAATGATCCCGTTGGCTGCGACGCCTTCCAGTTCATATCCCGAAACCCTTTTTACTGCCTCAGGGCTCCAGAAAGTACGCACATCTGAAAATATGGAGGCAGAATTGGTCAACAGGTGGCCGAAAAGCATGGCGACCCCGTTGAGGGAATCGTTTTCGGTAGCCAGGACAAAGGCTTCCCTGATCCCGTTCCAGTCAAATGAGGAACACAGCAATGCTTCGCTGAAATCACCGTTAGGCAGAAAATCGGTCCATTGCCGCTGTCCCTGAAAACCTGCCGCAATGGCATTGTGCCCCAGGGCTTCCTCCAGAAATCCCATCTTTCTCAAAACCGGATTACCCGTCATCAAATCCCTGATGATAAGGGTCATCTTCACCACAAACTCCCATTCCTTATCCTTTTGTGCCCTGTCACTCCTGATGTCAGGCGTGTTATAATCGGCACCCTCATTGACCTTGCAGTACTTTTCGGTCCAACGCATGGCCCTTTCATATTCTTCAGGATCAAACATCCCTTTTTCAATACGACGTAGAATCTCCACCTCGTCAATTCCTTCAACCCGGATTCCCAGGTAATCCTGAAAGAAATCATGATTTACCACCGACCCGGCGATGCCCATGCACTGTCCTCCAATGCCGAGATAGGACTTACCCCGCATCATGGAAACCGCAAGTCCGGCTTTCACAAAACGGAGGATTTTTGTTTCCACATCGACGGGGATCGAGGTATCGGTATTGTCCTGCACATCACGGCCATAAATGCCGAAGGCAGGAAGCCCCTTCTGGTTATGGCCCGCCAGGGCCGCAGCCAGGTAAACGGCTCCCGGCCGCTCCGTTCCGTTAAACCCCCAGATGGCCTTCGGATACCAGGGATTCATGTCAATGGTTTCCGTACCGTAACACCAGCATGGCGTTACCGTCAGGGTCAATCCCACCCCTTCCCGCTCAAACTTTTCCTGACAGGCTGCAGCCTCGGGAACCCTGCCAATCGTGGAGTCGGAAATCACACATTTCACCGGAGTACCATCCGGATAACATAACCGGGACGAAATCAGCGCCGCTGCATTTTTCGCCATGGACATGGTCTGTTCTTCCAAACTCTCCCTGACACCTCCCTGACGGCCGTCAATCACAGGCCGGATACCTACTTTTGGATATTCTCCTATCAATCTGAATGACATAGCTTTAATGATTTAATTGGTTTACAAATTTTCAAAACTGTATTGTACTGTACTGTGCTGCAATCTACAACTTAAAATGGAAAATAAAGATGATGGCATTCATTTTTAACTATTTTTAAGCCGACTAATTAACCGGTTATGAAACTCTTAAAACTGAAGTTACACTGGCAGATTCTGATCGCACTGGTTGTGGCGGTTATTCTGGGTTATTTTGTACCCTCCTCCGCAAGATATCTCTCCTGGATGGGGGATCTTTTTCTCCGAGGCCTCAAAATGGTCATCATCCCTTTGATTTTCAGCTCTATCGTGAGTGGAGTCACCAGTATAGAAAGTGGCCGCAGTCTGGGAAGGATTGGCCTTAAAACGATTACTTACTATATCGTGACCAGTTTACTGGCCATCCTGACCGGCCTGTTTCTGGTGAATATCATCAAACCGGGCGTTGGGGTACACCTGGGCTTTACCGAAACCGTAACGGAAGTGCAGGGGGCTTCAGGTAAACTCTCTGACATTTTCATGCGGATCGTCCCTGAAAATATCGTGGATACCATGGCACGCGGGGAAGTCCTTCCTGTTATCTTTTTTGCCGTTCTTTTCGGTTTTTTCATTACCCGGGTGCAGGACCATTACAGGGTTAAAATGACCTCTTTCTTTGAGGGCTTTTTCGAGGTCATGATGAAAGTCACCATGTTCGTAATCCGCTTCACACCATTTGGAATTCTGGGCATCGTGACACGTGAAGTAGCGGCCAATGCCGACAAACTGGGTGACATTGCCGGGAGTATGGCCATTTATATGATCACGGTTTTCGCCGGGCTTCTGTTTCATACCGTTGTCACCCTTCCGCTTATTGTCAGGTTTATCGGAAAGGCAAATCCTGTGAAACACTTCCGCAACATGGCCACTCCGTTGCTGACCGCCTTTTCAACGGCTTCTTCAAGTGCCACGCTGCCGCTGACCATGGAAGCCGTGGAACATAAAAGCGGCGTATCCAACAGAATCTCCAGTTTTATCCTTCCCCTGGGAGCAACCATCAACATGGACGGAACGGCACTCTATGAATGCGTGGCAGCCATCTTCATCTCCCAGGTGTATGGCATTGAACTGACTGTGACACAGCAGTTCATCATCGTCACCACCGCTCTGCTAGCTTCCATAGGGGCTGCCGGAATTCCGATGGCCGGACTGGTAATGATGACGGTGGTACTGACTTCCGTTCACCTGCCACTTGAAGGGATCGGACTGATCCTGTCCGTTGACCTGATCCTTGACATGTCAAGAACCACCGTGAACGTGTGGAGCGATACCTGTGGAGCTGTCACCATCGCCAAATCGGAGGGGGAGACAACTAAGGTATAAAAAAGTTAAGATTAAGATTAAAAAGGAGACCGAGGACAAGAAGTCACCTCCTCTAAAGCTACTGTGTCCGAAGAAGGCTGAGGTTAAGATCAGAGGTGCTACCTGTTAACAGGTCAAAGCCGAGTTTGGGAAGAGAAAGTTCCGTAGACGACTTTATAAGCAGGATGCAGGCTACAGACAGATCATCGCCTTAATCACGTTGTCACGGTACCGGGCTACCATGTCGAAAGCCGCAGGGGTTTTATCGAGGGGGAAACGGTGGGTTACCATCCTTTTCACGTCAATCTTCCCTGATGCCACCATTTCAATGGCTTCCTCCACACAATGATTCTGTCTTCTCACATTAATCACGGTTATCTCTTTCCGCCGCATGAGGTCCATGTCGAAAACGTATTTTGCCAAAGGCGGGATTCCTACCAGCACCAGTTTTCCTCCAGGTTTGACGATCTTCAGGGCAGTGTCAACAGCCTCCTGGTCACCACTGGCTTCGAAAACCACGTCCAACAGGCAGGGTTCCATTTTTAAGACTTCCTCAGGCACTTCACAGCCTGCAGGGTTTAAACCCCATGCTGCTCCAATCTGCAACGCTTTTTCAAGCCGGTAGTTCAGGGGTTCAATAATCCCGGCTGACAAAATACCATCTGCAAGAAGTTTCATCAGGATACTCAGACCTATAGGACCAACACCTAAGATGGCCGTTTTAGTGTCCGAGCCGCAAATCCCCGCCAACCGGACCGCATATATTCCGATGGACAGGGGTTCGACAAGGGCGGCTTCCTCAGCATCCAGCCTTCCGGTGACCGGGAAACATGCAGAAGATGGCATCACGATGTATTCGGTGAGGCACCCCGCAATCTGACCGGGACAACCCAGGAACCGGTTGTTCCTGCAAGTATGAGGCCTTCCTGCCAAACACTGGTCACACTGTCCGCAATGTACCGACGGGTCAATCACTGTCAAATCGCCCGGAACCACCCGGTCCACCCCGCTTCCGCATTTCTCCACAAACCCTGAACATTCGTGACCTACCACAAAGGGATAGTGCACTACCTGGCTCCCTATCCTTCCATCGAGGTAATAATGAACGTCCGATCCGCAAACCCCGATCGACTTCAACCTGATCAAAACATCATCATCTCCCGAAATATCCGGCTTCTCATCCTCTGTCACAGTCATCTGCTGAATCCCCGTCAGTTTCACTGCCATCATAACCTTTCCTTTTTAATCAATTGTATCACTTTTTTTGGGTCACAAAACATACTTTACAACATATTTCCTGAAATTCAATCTTAAATTTCAATTAATTAGCAAATCATACTTAATACATTTTAACAAATATTTGATAATTTTTTTTAACAGGTGAATACCGTATTCTTTTTTGACTATATTCGCAATGAATAATTATTACAAAATTAAAACTACCTTTTCTCTTTTTAAATCAATAAATACTAAGCTGGCTGAACGAAACTGAGAAAATAGGTTACCGGTTGCCCGGTAACCTTTTTTTGTCCCGATTCGGGGAAGGAGAATCACCCGCAGGGGATCGGGCAACTTACAGTGAGAACCAATAACTCAGTTTTAGCATGAAGCCATTTTCCCCTTTGATTTTTCCGATTTTTCCGAAGCTGTCGGTGATGGAAGGATTGTAACCGTCCTCATACCGGGTCCGGTTATGAGACCATACCAGGTAAACGGTTGATCCCGCCAGGTATTCCCAGCGCAGGACCAGGTTTGACCTGAACTCTCCGAAGTCGAAATCCGGATTTTCCAGCATAAAATCAGGGGAACCATCCTGGTTTTCGTCGATCACGTATCTTCCCCGCATTTCCTCGAGAATTGCCAGACCAGAATAGCGGTTACCGGGAATCCGGGCATAACTATCGGCCACTTTGTACAATTCCCTGAATTTGCCGGTGGAAGCGTAGGGACTGCCGTAAAACTGGAATGAAAGTTCGGGAGAAACGAAAAACTCAGCCCTGAGCGTTGTGTACAGAGTTTTCCGGTCTATTTTTCCGACGATATACTTTGTTCCCGTATCGGAGGTTTTCCGGGTTATATATTGATTGTTATCAATGAGATTTTCCAGGTTGCTATGGGAAGTGATGGAAAACCTGTTGCTGATTTTCCATTGAAGGTAAAGGGTATAGTCGATGGCGCCTCCCACACCCCCGTCCGACCATTTCCGGTCCACACCCGCACCTGCGAAAAGTTTGTATGCACTGTTTGTCTGCACGAAGACTTCCGCTATGGAATAGGGATCTGTTTTCAGGGCAGGTCCGCCCCTGAGTTGTCGGGTGTCAATTTTTCCCGAATTCCTAACCAGGTCCAAATGAATGTTCCACAGGTTTCTGAATTTCATAAAACCATGAAGGCTCATGTTGTTGTTGATGTTTTCACGGCCGAAAGTCCAGTCATGCCGCTGGCTGTAATTGATGTAATAATTCAGCATGATGCCTGCGGGATTGTTTACCTGGTAGCGCAGGTCGGCACGCAGCGTAATCAGGTCGGCATCACGGAGATAGCCGGCATCGTTGAGATCAACGCCCGGAGAACGCCAGCTCATGGTACCTGTGGCCCTGAATTTACCACTCTGTTTGCCTCCCCTGAGCTGGCCTCCCCAACCACTCATCACAGTTGCAGCGGGATCCGGGTCGATATGGTCTGCATCCTGACGCTGGTAAAAGTGTTGTGACGAATACTGAAGTTTGGAAATGGCTTCGGTAGTTCCTGTTATATGCGAAAAAAAGGACTTTGCATCCAGGAAATATTTCCTCCCCGCCCAGTATTGAATCAGATCGACACCTCCCACCGTTGCTTTATCAGGCAAAAACCTGAGATGATCATCCCTGGTGGACCGCAGAACCGAAGTAGCCATGATACCGATGAGGGTATTACCGCCATTCAGGTCCTGCCGGGCCCTGCTGATAAAATAGTTAGTAAAAGGTTCCACGGCTCTTTTTTCGGTTTCCTGGTCTTGTTTCAAGGTGGCAAATTCCCTTTCGGTCATGCTATTGATGATACCCAATGAAAAACCCTTTTTATTTTTTCCAGTCACCTTCAGTGCATTCAGGATGGATGTTCCGGAAGGGATCCTCCAGTAAATCTCTCCCTCCTTTGGCGGGATATAGGATGGCGTATGGCCGATCCGCCTGGAATAAAAAAGCATGTCATTCCCGGCAGAATAATCGAGGATGGCATTCCCTTCAAGAAAGAAAGGGCGTTTTTCATCATAAAAGACCTCGTAGGCGGAGAGGTTCAGTTCAGATGGGTCGGCTTCCACCTGGCCGAAGTCAGGCAAAAAGGTGTAATCAAGGGTAAAACTGGATGAAAGGGCGGCCTTGCCGTCCAGTCCAAGCCCAAAACGTTCAGACTTCCCCCCGTTTTTTATAAATCTAAAAGCACCATACGGCATCATCTCAAAATGACGCTTCGCCGGAATATCACGGATTCCATGGAGTTCCCCGAAAATGTAAACCGAGGCGGGGGCATCTATGGGAATCAGTTTCCACTGGCTTTCTTCATCCAAACGGTCTATCCAGCGCCAGACATGGAGTCCCCACACCTGCTCCCGCTCATCGCTGAAACGTAACTGCGAAAAGGGGATTTTGATTTCAGCCGTCCAGGCGGAGTCCCCGACAAACGCCTTTCCTTCCCAAACGGCATCCCAATTGGTATCCAACTCATAAGCCCCGAGATGGATGAGATCGATTTTTTGTCCGGCAGCGGTTACATTGAATTCAAAAGCGGTCTGTTTGTCATGATAACTGTCCAGGGCTACCCCCACCACGTCGCCCGATGTAAAATCATCGCGCCGGCCCAAGATCGGACTGATCTTTTCAGGCTCGCTGTCGTAACATCTCAGGGCAATGTACAAATGATCATCATCATAAAGGATTTTCATTTCCGTGGGCTGGGAGGGTGCTGTGCCCTGTTCCGGTGTCTGCTGGATGAAATTCCCCTGCCACTCCCCTTCTGTAAGCCAGCATTCATCGTTGAGCCGCCCGTCGGTTTTCGGCCTGTTGTGCGTCCTCACTGCGGTGTATATCCGTCTGTTGCTGGCATGGAAATTCACCAGGGAATCGGATGACAGCGTGTAACTTCCGTTTTGGGAAAGGGAACAGAATGGCAGCAAAACAAACAACCACAGAAAAAAATGACGGGTGAAATTCATGCGCAGGTTTCTATTCGCCTCAAAAATAGAATTTTTTAATATCGCTTCATATCCTGCCTAAATTTAAAATCAGAAGGCTTCGGGGAAGATGAATATAATCTTTTAGTCCAAAGTCTTTTATTCTTTTCAAAAAATAGCTATTTTTGCGCCCTCATTTCAAAAAAGTGTATAATTAAAAATTGATGTCAAATGATGAATCAGTATGAAACCGTTTTCATTGCAACTCCCGTTTTATCTGAGCCACAGATAAAGGAAGCGGTAAAAAAATTCAGGGACATCATCACCGACAATGGTGGCGAATTGATCCATGAAGAGGACTGGGGGATGAAAAAACTGGCTTACCCCATCATGAAAAAATCCACAGGTTTTTATCACCTGTTCGAATTCAAGTCGACTCCGGCTTTTGTTGACAAACTGGAAACTGAATTCCGACGCGACGAAAAAGTAATCCGGTTCATGACCGTGAAACTTGACAAGTATGCGGCAGAATACAGTCAGAAGAGAAGGAATTTATTAAAGGAAAAAGCCACAGAAAAGGAGGAATAAACCATGACAGCAAATTCGAGTGAAATCAGATACCTGACCCCGCCGTCAGTTGAGATCAAAAAGAAAAAATACTGCCGGCTCAAGAAGAACGGCATCAAGTATGTCGATTACAAGGATCCGGAATTTCTGAAGAAATTTTTGAACGAACAGGGGAAGATCCTTCCCCGTCGTTTGACCGGCACCTCGTTGAAATTCCAGCGTAAAGTGGCCCGTTCCATCAAAAGGGCACGCCACCTGGCTTTGCTGCCCTATGTCACTGATATGTTGAAATAAAGTAAAGGAGGAAAGAAAATGCAGATAATTTTAATTCAGGACATAGAGAATCTCGGTCAAAAGGACGATTTGGTCACCGTGAAAGATGGTTATGCAAGGAATTATCTGATTCCCAAAAAGCTGGCCATAATTGCCACCGATTCAGCCCGCAAGGTGATTGCCGAGAACAAGAGACAACGGGCGCACAAGGAAGCCAAGCTGAAGGAAAATGCCGAATCAATGGCCACAAGGCTGGGGAATCTCAAACTCGTCATTGGGGTGAAAGCCAGTAGTGCCGGGAAGATTTTCGGCTCTGTGACTCCGCTGATGATTGCGGAAGCCATCAACAAAAACGGGTATGAAATCGAACGCAGGCAAGTCATCGTTTCCGACGATCATATCAAGGAAGTTGGCAATTACGATGTCAAGGTAAAACTTCACAGGGATGTTTTTGTCGATATCCCTCTGGAAGTAGTTGCCGAATAATTTATTGCATCAGGACAAATCAGAGGCTGTCTCACAAGCGGGGCGGCCTCTTTTTTATCCAACTGTCATCCTGGTGTTTAATATGGCAGAAGCTGCCTGAAAGGCTACTTTACGGCGATGGTTTCGATTTCCACCAGGGCACCCAGCGGCAGTTGCCTGACGGCGAAGGCGGCACGTGCCGGCGGATCGACCGGGTAATACCCGGCATAGACCTCGTTCATGGCTTTGAAATCAGACATATCGGAAAGGAAACAGGTGGACTTGACAACATCACTGAAATCATACCCTGCCGCTCTCAGAATCGCCCCCGTATTTTCCATAACCTGACGGGTCTGCTCCTGAATCCCTCCCGGCACCACCGCCCCTGTTTCCGGATCAACCGGCACCTGGCCGGCAATAAAAAGCATTCCGTTCTTTTCCACCGCCTGACTGTAGGGTCCGACCGGTCGGGGCGCCATCTCTGTAAAAATAATCTTTTTCATACCAGTTCCTGATTTACTATTGGTTATTCATCATTCCTTATTTTACATAATCACCTTCAGCCTGCCTGATCTCAGAAATTATCGTAGAAGCTCCTCTGTTTAGTCACTTTCAAATCCCTCAGCATGGATGTTCGGGCATTGAGTGTAAAGCTGTAGCTCTTCATCCGCCCGAAGGGAACGAAGTTGAGTGACATTTCCCAGCAGTGGAGATCGCGGTAAACGCTGAAACTGGTGAACGAAAAGGCCTGAGCCATGATGTCGTAATTGGTATTCATATTAAACCGCCAGTTTTTTGTCAGGTTGAGGCTCCCCCGCATGTTGAGGGTTTGTGTGATCCTGCCCTTCTGGTTGGGGTTGAACCGAGAATAAGAAAATGAATAGTCAAAACCAAAATCCCAGGGTATATTAAAATCTTCATAATTGGCATAATCACCGGGGAGCAGTTTATCCGATTCAATGGCTTCCCGGGCCTGGTCTGACTCCTTCTTTCCCTTATTTGAACTGAACTGCAACCCGAAGGAGAGGTTTGCATTGGTCAACCGGCCCAGTTTTGCCAATCCCCGGTTGTGGTTCCAGGCAAACTGGTTTATCTTGCTGCCGTTTTTATCGGTCATGTATGGGTCAATGGTTGTCCCGAAATTGATACCCACCCCCTGTACCGTGGTTCTTCCCCTGATGCTGACCGGGGTCAGGTTAAGTGAATCGGCAATCAGGTTGTAAGAAGTCCCCAGGCTTAGGTTGTCAATCAGTTTGACCTTTTTGAAATTTGTAGTTTTGGTGGAGTCTTTGGTATCCAGAACCTTCATTTCCAAGTTGTTGGTGACCGAAAAAGAGATGTTCCCCGCAGCTCCCCGTCCGGTGTAACCATAAATTCCGCCATCAAAAATCGAATAATACTCCATCCTCCCGGTGGTATCGGTCTGCACCTGTTTCCAAAAACCATATTTGGGATTTCCGAAATCAGGATTGTAGCTAAAACTGAGCGATGGTGAAATCTTATGCCGTATCCCCTTGATCTTTGACTTGGTGTTCCGGGGCATGAACATCCCGTATATGTTGGTGGAGGCGCCCAGACTGTAACTGTACTGATAGTTGCGCTTCAGTCCGGTGATGGTATCGGTTTTCACATGGGTGATCCTCCCGCTTTTGTCACGGAAAGTCTGGTCAGGATAATAGGACTTTTCAATATGGCTGAAATACCATTTTTCATTGTAGCTGAAAGATGGGCTCATATTGATATACTTGAACAGGTTGAAGCTGGGGAGGGAAATGGGCAAGTTGTGCTGGATTCCGTTCTTCCAGTCGGTCACAAAATTTTTTTTGAGGATCTCTTTTTCCTTTGCCGTGATGGTGTTCCGCATGTTTGCCGAATAGCTGAATCCGAACTGGTCATACCATTTCGGGGGTCCTTTCCTATTTTTGAATTTCAAGGGGTAAATCTTAGCCATGCTGAAGGTCATCTCCGGCATCGAAAGCGTAAGGGTAGAGTCCGTGGAATTCTGCGAATGGCGCAGATTAGCCGACATGTTGAAAGGTGTGTTTTCCCACCTTTTCGTATAGGAAATGCTGGAAGATTTCTGGGTGCGCAGGTAACTTTCGGCCGACAGGGAATTCTGTTTGTCATAACCGCTGGTCGAGAAATTGACATTTGCGCTGAACGTCCGGTTGGGATTGGCCTTGGCATCCTGGCTGTGCGACCACATCACCTGGAACTGTGGAGACCGGGTATAGGTATCCAGTCCTCTTTCTCCATATACATTCACGGCATACCGGAAATCAAATCCGCCGTTAAACCTGTATCTCACGCGGTAATTGGTATGCAACTTGGCGGCCCAGGAACCCCTGGAGTAGATATCTCCCCTGGCCGACACGTCGAAATAATCGTTGGCCGCCCAGTAGTATCCCCCCTCACGGAGGAAAAATCCGCGGTTTCCCTCTTCTCCGTATGAAGGTACCAGAATTCCCGATGAATATTTCGGGGAATTCGGAAAATATCCGAAAGGAAGAACCGGAAAATAGAGGGGAAAATCCTCCAGAACCATGTAAGCAGGCCCCGTGATGATCTTTTTTTTGCTGATCACCTTGGCCTTCGACAGATGAAGATAAAAATGAGGATGTTCGGCATCACAGGTGGTATATTTCCCCTTTTGTAACACAAACTCATCCTTTGATATTTTCTTTGTCCGCGAACTGTGCACAAATCCGTCCCCCTGTTCTGTGATCACATCGGTGATGATCCCCTTCTGGGTTTGAAAATTATACCGGAGGGTTTTGGATTCGAACCTGTCATCCCCTTCCTGAAAAACAGGCTTTCCGATCAGTGTACCGGTCGAGTCAATCCGCCCTTCTGCATAAATTTCCTTGGTTTCCAGATTGAGCACCATGTAATACGCCGTCAGTTCGATATCCTGGTAGTTGATTTTTGCATCGTTATACAGGTAAACTTCCTGTCCGTCGAAAGAAACCACAATGGAGTCCTTGGCGATGTAATCGATGGGCGCTTCAATGACCACTTTTTTCGCAGTGTCGGAAGCCAAGGAATCGGCAGCAAGGGTATCGGCAGGAAGCACGACAGGAGCAGGGGCTTCTGTTCCTGCATTCTCTTCCCTGAGGGAATCGGGAGACTCCACCTTTGGTCCGGTTTCACCGACCCACCTGTCGTTAAGCATAAACATCCTGAGAGTTGAATCAGGGACAAGTTCTCCTGACCGGACGGATCCCTGAAGGGTGTCGGGAACCACCTGCCCTGATGCAACCATGGCTGCCAAGGCCAGCAAATATGTAATTGTCAACTTCTTCAATACATTCCGGAACTTACGCTTGCAAAGCAGCCCGAGGGGGCAAAAATATAAATTAGGGGGATTATATAACGCCCGTAAAATGCAAAATAATACTAATATTTCTAATTTTGCCGTTTATCCTGTATTATAAAAAGATGCAATGACCATGTGCTACTATGCACCAACCGGGATGAAATTGCGAAGCTATTCTTTGCAACCGCTAAAAACGGACAATAGCCGCATTAATTTCCACATGGTCATTACATGTGTTTCACCAAGTGAACCATTACAACGTAATAAAATAAACACATGAAACCACGCATAACAACCATCACACTTTTAATAACAGCCTCCCTGCTGATGATACCAACCAGGGATTATGGTCAGTCGGGCAGCGAGTCCCGGGAACTCCGGACCGTGGTTATTGATCCGGGGCACGGAGGGAGTGATCCCGGAGCTGTTGCGGGGGGAGTCAAGGAAAAAGACCTGGTCCTTGCTATTGGTCTTCGCCTGGGCGATAAGATTAAGAAAAACTATCCCGACGTCAAGGTGATCTATACCCGGTCAAAAGATGTTTTCATTCCGCTCCACGTGCGTGCTTCCATGGCGGTAAAAAATAAGGCAGACCTCTTTATTTCGCTCCATGCCAATTATGTGAAAACCACTGCGGTACGAGGCACCGAAACATTCACCCTGGGATTGCACCGGAGTCAGGAAAACCTGGAGGTTGCAAAAAAGGAGAATGCGGTAATTCTGCTTGAAGAAGATTACTCGGCCAATTATGAAGGATTCAATCCTAACGAAACCGAATCCTATATCATGTTCGAAAATATGCAGGCAGAGTACCAGACGCAAAGCATAGGGCTGGCGGCTTATATCCAGAATGAATTTACCAGGAACCTGAGTCTGGTGAACCGGGGTGTAAAACAGGCCGGTTTTCTGGTGCTTCGCCAGACCACCATGCCCGGAGTGCTGGTGGAGGTGGGCTTTATCAGCAATCCTGAAGAGCGTAAATTTCTGGTGTCGGAAGGGGGCAAAGAAAAAGTTGCCGAATCCATTTTTAAGGCTTTTTCGATTTACAAAAAAGAAATCGACAGTAAAAGCAGGTTTACTCTGCAGCCGGTGGACGAAGTGGCCGATGCCACACCCCCCGGTCCCGCCGCGCCGGAAAAAAGAGGTGCCGGAAATACAAAAACCGGTGCTACCCCCACGTCGGCTGCAACAGATACAAAACCAGCCGGGGATAGCGGCAAAACCGCTACATTCACTTTAACAAATGTGGCTGGTTCTGCAAAACCTGCCCCAGAACCGGCGGTGGTCACAAAACCGGATACGGTCCTGAAAAAGACAGAGGAAAAAAACACACAAGAAACGGATCATCACCCGACCAGATGGTTTTCGGTACAGGTAGGGGCGGTGTCAAACGCAGCCGAACCCTCACCTGCCAACTTCAAGGGTGAACAAAACATTTACCGGATCAGGGTGGCTCCGTATTACAAATTTTTCTCGGGGAAATTTTCAACAGTCGCAAACGCCGTAAAGGAAAAGAAACGCCTGACAGAAAAATTCCCCGAAGCATTTGTCGTCGTCATCGAAAATGACATACCCCGGGCAGTGCCTCAGAATGAGCTTCCATAATTTGAGATTCCACCACTTTGATGTACCTTTACCGGTAAAATAAAGGAGAGATGAAGCTTTCGAAATACGTAAAACTGGGGATCCTCATGGTTTTCACCATTTTTGTGCTGATCTGGGGATTGAGTTATCTCAAAGGGCATGATTTTTTTAAACCGGTTGATTACTATTATTCCCGGTATGAAAGGGTAGACGGGTTGCAGGAATCGAGCCTGGTCACCGTTAACGGCTACCGGGTGGGAAACGTCAAGGACATCCGGTTTGCCAATGATAAAAGTGGTGACCTGATCGTTACTTTCATGATTGACAATGATTTCAGGATACCTGTAAAATCGATCGCCCGCATTGTGAGCAGCGACATCATGGGATCCCGGTCGGTTAAACTGGTTTTCAGCGGAGAAGAAGCGTACTATCAGGCCGGGGATACCATTCCCGGAGAAATCGAAAGCGACCTGAAAGAACAGGTAAGCATGCAGGTGCTGCCGCTAAAATACAAAGCCGAGGAGTTGCTCTCAACCCTCGATTCAGCCATTACCGTCCTGACGGTAATTTTTAACGAAGATGCGCGGGAGGACCTGGCCGAAAGTTTTGAAAATATCAACCGTACCATCAATAATTTGGAGCTGACTTCAGCAGATCTTCAGCAGCTGATGTCGGCTGAAAAATCGAACCTGGGCCGCCTTATCCGGAACATGGAAGGCTTCAGCAGCACGCTAAACAACAATTCCGCTCATTTTGACAACATCATCACCAAACTGGCTGCAATCACCGATACCCTCGCCTCACAACCCCTCACCCCCCTCTTCGCCGATCTTTCTGATGCGGTCAATTCCATCCATTTCATCCTTAAAAAGGTAAATTCCGACCAGAGCAGCGCCGGACTTTTACTTAACGATGACGAACTTTACAACAACCTGACCGGGCTGACAACCAATCTGGAATTGCTGTTGGCCGATATCCAGAGCAATCCGAAGAAGTACATCCATTTTTCAGCCTTCGATTTTGGCAAACAAGTCTATATCAATTCCCCTGAGAGTGATGCGTCAGGCAGCCAGAGCATCCTTTACAGAATCAGGCTGATCACCTCCAGACAGCAACTCCCCCCCGAATCAACCCTCTTTGAAAAAGCAGGCGTGATTTCAGAGATGAATATCAACGGCAAATTCACCTACTTCTCGGGTGAATATGCCTACTATGCAGATGCCGAGAAAGCCCGGATCATCCTGCTCCGGAATTTTCCCGATGCAACTGTGGTCCCTTTCAGGAACGGAAAAATCATTCCTTTGGAAAGAGCCCTCCGTTTGCAAGCGAAATGAGTCCCCGATTGTTAATATCCCTGACTATTCCGGAACAAACCCCACCCCCCCCGACCTGATATGTTGTTAGCTATCAAAAGCTTATTGGAAATGGATTGATTTTCAAGACATTAACACTCGTAGAAAAATATTGAATTTTAAGATCTTGATTAAGAAAGCCATATATTCTTTTTCAGAAAATCAAGAGCAAAACAATTTTTTTATTACTTTTTTTTCACAAATTTTGTTACGAAATGATATAAGGGAGTTTTTTTGTAAATCAGATAATCCTTCAATCCGATTATGACTAACGAGCATTGGACCGCATGGGAGAGTTGTCTGCGTATTATTCGGGACAATGTACCTGCCGGCAGTTTTAAAACCTGGTTTGAGCCTATCGTTCCGGTGCGGCTTGAAGAGAGGATTCTCACCATCCAGGTGCCCAGTGCCTTCTTTTACGAATACCTTGAAGAACAATTCATTGATATTCTGAGGAAGACGTTGCGCATGGTTCTGGGAGTCGGAGCCAAACTGGAATATAATGTAGTCATGGGAAACAATACTGCTGAAGTTCCCTATACGGTGAAATACCCCACCACCAACAACACGAGGATTCAGAACAGGCCGCTTACCATTCCGATCAGCAGTGAAGACAAGGCAGCCATTAAAAATCCCTTTATCATTCCCGGCATTCAGAAACTGCAGATTGATCCCCAGCTAAAGCCGGAAAATACCTTTGAAAATTTCGTTGAGGGGGAATGCAACCGTTTGGCCCGGAGTGCCGGTTTTGCCGTTGCTCAGAATCCGGGAGGGACGGCCTTTAATCCCCTGATGATCTATGGAAATTCAGGACTCGGGAAAACACACCTGGCCCAGGCCATCGGCATAGAAGCCAAAGAAAGGTACCCCGACAAAGTGGTCCTGTATGTCAACGCAAACAAATTCCAAACCCAGTTCACTGAATCAACCCGCAACAATAACCGGAACGATTTTCTGAATTTCTATCAGATGATTGACATCCTCATCCTTGATGATGTCCACGAATTTGCCGGCAAAGAGAAAACCCAGGAAACTTTCTTCCACATTTTCAACCACCTTCACCAGACGGGGCGACAACTCATCCTGACATCCGACAAACCCCCCATTGAGCTGAAAGGGATGGAACAGCGGCTGCTCTCGCGCTTTAAGTGGGGTCTGACAGCCGATCTGACCGTCCCCGATTTTGAAACCCGGATGGAAATCCTCAGGAGAAAAGTTTACAAAGACGGCCTGATCCTGAACGATGAAGTTCTGGAATACATTGCCTCGCACATCACCAACAACGTCAGGGAGCTCGAAGGAGCACTCGTTTCCCTTCTGGCACAGTCCATGCTCAACAAAAAGGAGATCACCCTCGACCTGGCCAGTAAACTGGTCAACAAACTGGTCAAGAATTCAAGGCGCGAACTCTCAATCGAATACATCTCAAAGGTGGTCTGCGACTATTTCAACATTCCGGTCGACTACCTGCAGGCCAAAACCCGAAAACGCGAGATCGTACAGGCAAGGCAAATTACCATGTACTTCTCAAAAAACATGACCAAGTATTCCCTGGCCAGCATCGGCGCACAAATCGGCAATAAAGACCACGCCACGGTGCTGCATGCCTGCAAAACGGTAAACAACCTGAAAGAGACCGATAAAAATTTCAGGATTTATGTCGATGAAATCGAGAAGAAGTTGAAAATGTAAATGTTATTGATGATCCCGTAGTTTCACGATCACTTGCCGGCATGCTGACCAGCGATGCTGATTCCCCGGGAGCGATGAAGCCCGGGAGTAATTCTCCCGAATGAACAGCCAGGATGACCGATACCTATAATACTGTCTCCGCCCCTTCCGAAGGAATCTTTAAGGACAAGGGAAGCCGTTTCCTCGCGTTTCTGTATCCCGTAAAGAATGAAGAAGAAATACGGGAACTCCTTCAGAAAATCAAAAAGGAGCATTACAACGCCCGGCATCATTGCTATGCCTGGAGATTGGGCAAAGAGGAGATCCGCTTCAGGGCAAATGACGACGGAGAACCTTCCTCCACCGCCGGCAAACCCATCCTCGGACAACTGGTCAGTAAGGAGCTTACCCAGGTACTGCTGGTTGTCGTCCGCTATTTCGGAGGAATTCTGCTGGGAACCGGCGGACTGATCCATGCATACCGTGAGGCCGCCGCTGACGCCATCCGTAATGCCTCCATCGAAACACGCCTGATCGAAGAAGAATTCCAACTCAACTTCAACTATTCCGAACTGAATACTGTCATGCAAATCATTAAAAATGAAAATCTTACCCAAACCTCTGTTAACCTGACCGAAAAGTGTAAGATCACCTTTTCCGTAAGAAAATCCGACATCGAAAGAATTCTGTCCTTATTCAGAAATATTTATGGAGTTGAAATATCAGGCAGCACTTCTGTTAATAATTAACTAAAAACTCACCTTCCCCCCTTTGTCAGTAACAAGGGCATAATTATTATTTTTGTCACATGAGATTCCGACAAGAATCACAACCCATTTCTGAAACAGAAGCCATCTTTGGCCTGGAGCAAAAAAATCCATTAAGGAGGTGGTTTCTGATTTTCAATCTGATTTACATGATCGGAGGAAAACCCGTTTTCAGTTTTTTCCCCGAAAAACCAACATCCCTTCCCGGAGTGTTGGTTTTTTTGAATATTGGAATTAATTACGAAACCACGATATGAAGAAGGACCTGATTTCCATCACCGATTACACCAAGGAAGAGTATCTCCGTATCATGGAACTGGCCGCGGATTTCGAGAAGAATCCCAACCAGGACCTTTTGAAGGGGAAAGTTGTGGCTTCCCTCTTTTTTGAGCCTTCGACGCGGACGCGTTTAAGTTTTGAAACGGCGATTTCGCGTTTGGGAGGCCGGATCATCGGATTCGCCGATGTGGGGAGTTCGAGCGTCACCAAAGGAGAAACCCTTCACGACACCATCAAGATGGTGTCCAACTACGCCGACCTGATTGTGATGCGCCACCCCCTGGAAGGCGCCGCCCGCTATGCCGCAGAGATTTCCGCCGTCCCTGTCATCAATGCCGGAGACGGGGCCAACCAGCATCCCACCCAGACGCTCCTCGACATGTATTCCATCCTGAAAACCCAGGGAACCCTCGACAACCTCAACATTTTCATGGTTGGGGATCTCAAATATGGCCGGACAGTCCATTCCCTGCTCATGGCGATGTCGGAATTTCAAAATCCCATTTTCAACTTCATCGCACCCGATGAATTGCTGTTGCCGGAAGAATATAAAATGCACCTCCGCGAAAAAGGGATCAGATACTTTGAACACCGGGAATTCACCGACATCATCAGCGCTGCCGACATCATTTATATGACCAGGGTGCAGAAGGAACGGTTTGCCGACCCCATCGAATATGAAAAGGTAAAGAACGTCTATATCCTCAGGGGTAAAATGCTGGAAAATACAAAATCCAATGTAAGGATTCTCCACCCTCTTCCCCGGGTAAATGAGATCCATACCGACGTGGATAAGAATGAAAAAGCTTATTATTTTGAACAGGCGCTGAACGGGATCTTCACCCGCGAGGCCATCATTGCTTACACCTTAAACCTCAAGTGATCAGCCATGGAAGAGATTATCAAGAAAAAGCTGAAAGTCAGCGCCATCAGAAACGGCACCGTCATCGATCATATCCCCGCCCGTAACCTGTTCAAGGTAATCACCATACTGGGACTCGACAAAATCGAGAACCAGATCACCTTCGGGACCAACCTGGAGAGTGAAAAATTGGGAAGCAAGGCAATCATAAAGGTTAGCGACAAATACTTTGAAGATGACGAAATCAACAAGATTGCCCTGATTGCTCCGCACGCCAAGCTTAACATTATCCACGACTATGTCGTCACAGAGAAGAAAGTAGTGGAAATTCCGTCGCAGATCCAGGGGATTGTCAGGTGTGTCAATCCTAAATGCATCACCAACAACGAAAGCATCACCACCAAGTTCACCGTGGTTTCCAAGGCGTCCCTGGCCATGAAATGCCACTATTGTGAAAAGATTACCGACCAGGAACATTTGCACATCCTCTGAGGTCGTGGTTAAAATGATAAAAATATTGGCACCCACCCACCTGCTTTTAATCCATAAATTTATATATTTGCACCGCTTTTTAAAGCTTACGACAGCAGAAGCGGGGTTCATAAGATGTAAAATGCCCAGGTGGCGGAATTGGTAGACGCGCTAGTTTCAGGGACTAGTGTCCGTAAGGATGTGCAGGTTCGAGTCCTGTTCTGGGCACTGAAAGACCTCTATAATCAACAAATTATCAAGAGATTATAGAGGTTTTTTCATGGCGCTACCGAAACTGAAACCTGGAACAACATTTCGGTTCGCTTTGGATACTTTTTCAATCCATTCTGATGTTATTTTTTCTTTATCAATCATAATCTATAATTTGGCTGCAAGTTATGGTTGCTGCCGTAAATTGGAAACCGAAATTACATAATTCATAAAAGTCCCCTGTTATCTTCTTCTGTCCGAATATCGAACCATACGGTTCTCGATGCCATCTTCACTGTACACCCATCCCCGGAATCACTGAATTTGTCGTTCCCTATTACACTATACGTACACGTACAAGTGGTGCGAGGGGTGCTCCGGTGGGCTTAACGGTTCACCGGCCGTCTGATAGATTGCCGCTGGTTATTATAATCAAATTTTAAATTTCAAATTTACACCAAGAAAATTATTCTTCGGATTTATCAGAAATGAACCTAACATTAATGTAAAATCATACCACATATGAGCAGCCACAGCTGGACCAATATCATATCCTCTCTTTTGAACGTCCCGACCTAAAAAATATCCTGCAATAGTAGCCTCTCCAACTTGAATAAGTGCAGATTTATAATCTGGTTTATCCGCAAATAATAAATTAGAGAAATGCATTCCTCCGAATACTGCACTTGAAATTATCAAACCTTTTTTTTGTCCATATTTATAATCAAGAAGAGGCATCATCCAGTTTCTGAAAACATATTCCTCACTAACACCGGCGCTCCAACTAATGGCAAGTGAAGTCGTGCCAAAAACTGCTAATCCTTGATTTCTGTCGATATAACGATTTAGAAAATACATTTTATCAATATCTCTGAATCTATTTGTTTCATTGTATTTTTCAATTCCCAAAAATGCAGTAGCCAATAACACCATTCCACCAGTTATTGGAGTTATAATGTTTCTAATTTTAAAAGGTGCTAAATATAAATCCTTATCGGACAAATCATCATATTTAAAATCAGGTCTATAATACTTGAAAAATTCCAGTTGATTTTTAAACCCGGCCAGTTTTTCTGTCTGAAACGCCTGTAATCCTATCAATAATGGGTAATTATAATATGGGGAAGAACTATTATTTTTCAAGGCTTTATCATATTTGATTCCAAGATAAATACCCCCTATTTCAAGAGTTGAAAAAATTGAACCTTGAATAATCTTACCTTGGTAAAAAAATGAAGAACCTGGAACCAAAAATGTCCAGGATGGCAACAATTTTGGTTTTTGTATCAATGAATCGGTAACTTGTCCAAAAGAATGAATACTTAAAGCAATCAATAGTAAAGCTAATATTTTCCTTATCATCATTTTACAAGTTGAAAGTTAATACTAATAAAGGCATTTCAGATTACGATATTATCGCAAGGCTTCTCAACTTGAGGCCAACGAAATAGCGTTTTATTCAACGTTCCTCCAAAATTAAGCTTATTAAAGCTGGCAGGCAACCAATTCCGGAAAAATATGATTAAAATGGCAGGGGAAAATATTGAATAAAATATTGAATAAAACCAAGTTGGATTAGGCCGCCAACCGGAATCCTATGGGCATTCAGTTTTGTGTTTCTTGTATACTGTAGTTTATAACAATCATTCTGATTTAAGTTGACTTTGATTTTGCTCCTGTTCCCAATTTGACTTGTAAATTTTGAATACTTTATTAGTATGCTTAACTATTAATTTGATGTATTATTTGGCATAATATTCAATAGCAATAAGCTGGAACCAGCACCAGCTCTTCGATTTTCTGAGCCATAATTATTGTTTGTTTTCCGATTTTGGTGATGTAATATTTGTACGAATTTGCCGTCTTTTTGATAAGGCCATGAACCATCAATCGTTTAATTAACCTGCTAATTTTACTGCTTGTGAATCCAAGTAGTTTTCGCAGATTTTTGTTTCTAAAGCCATAAATATTAAATTCACCACGGACGATGGCCATCAAAACAATTAAATCCTCTTTGCAAAAAAAGTTAAAGCCTTTGTAATTCCGAGGCTGTTGTTTCAATGCGTAGTATTTTGCTGAATTTATCGTACATCTTTATTGACACCGAACCCATGGTGTGTTTTATCCGGCTGCCTTCGATGCGGACATTGCAATTGCTCCCAATTTCACCCTGGTATCTGGGGTCAAGTTTTAGTCCCAAAAACGTGGCAATGTTTTCAGGTTTGACTGTGTGGATGGCAGTGGCCATAAGTTCACTGTAAATTTGTTGGAGATCTTCCTGCTTTTAAAAACAATATCGGTGGCGTACTCAGCTTGCATAACACTCCAATGATACCTCAGGTTAAAATCTTTATACACCGGACAAAATTGCCATGCAAACTCTTTTAATTTACGGTGAAGTTTTTCAATGCTTATCTTGTCTGAAAGTTCTTACGCTTTACCGACATCCTGAATGCTGTCAAAAGCATTGTCTATCATTGTATAATCAATACCTGCCTGTTTTAGTTCAGAGGCTAATATATTATGACCGTTAATATAAATCTGCAACCGGAAAGGACACCATGTTGGAACACGCACATATCCCAAACCAACCTGGGGATCAATGAAATAAAAATAGTAATGCAAGCATTTGCTGCGTCAATCATTTTTCCCCTTGTGTCATTTTCTCTTTCAGATTTCAAGGTTTTCTCAATAATAAGCATTTGCTTATTTACTGGAAGTTCTTTTATGGCTTAAAGAATCTCCTGTGATTCCATTATTACCGTGTCATTTTCACAAAAATAGCTCAATTATTCTTTTCTAATTTTTCATTGTGTAAAATGTTGACAGTCCACAACGGCTGGTTGTAACCTCTTGAAATAGTTTAAAAATACAAATAAGCTATTGTTAACAGCCAAACAGCAAACGTGTATTATCCCAGAGGGCAAAAGTCCTTTATGCGCGGAGTCGTGTCCGAAGCATCAGAAAGTGGCAAACTGGTTACCGGCAACGGTAGCAGCGAAGAAAACCAAACGGCAAAGCCCGGTACTGCCGCAAACAAAAAATCTGTCGTCAAAAAAGGTATATTTGAATCCGCAATTAAAAATCTACTTTTATGAAACAGGTGATTTCCCGACTTTGTGTGTTCCTGGCCGCCATTCTCCTGACCGGGACCATGCCGGTCTGCAGCCAGACCACTGTTGCCCTCGACAACTGGTTTAATCATGAGATTCATGCAAAAACCGGGAATGTTTTCCATTATACGTGGGAAGATACCCTGGACAGTGGTTTTTCACAATTGGGAGACCTTTTCACGCTACAAGGAGCCCGGTTACTTACCCTGGCCGGTCCGCCGACGAAAAAAAGCCTGAAAAACGCCGGCGTTTACATCATCGTTGATCCGGATACCACCCGTGAAAACCCTTCACCCAATTACGTGACGGACAAAGATGTCAGGACAATCTTCCGTTGGGTAAAGAAAGGTGGAGTTTTGCTGCTGATGTCGAACGATGGTCCGAATGCGGAATTCACCCATTTCAACCGTCTGGCAGGAGCCTTCGGATTCACCTTCCATCCCCTGACCCTCAATCCGGTTACCGGGCGCAACTGGGAAATGGGTGCTGAAACAAATTTTCCGGATCATCCCCTGTTCAAAGGGGTGTCCAAAATTTACATGAAGGAAGTAGCACCCATAACGCTGGCAGGAAAAGCCTCCTCAGTGCTAAAAAATGATGACGGTTCCATTTTCATTGCCGAGACCAATTTCGGAAAAGGATATGTCATGGCTGTGGGTGATCCCTGGCTTTACAACGAATACATCGGTCACAGCAGGCTGACCGTCGATTTCGAAAACGGCAAGGCTGCCAACAACCTGGTAAAACTTTTGCTGGGTAAAGTTAAAAATAAACACACGGATTGAGGAAAAACCAGAGAAAGGCCTGAGGGACACAGGGAGTGTGTGACGCTAGAATGAATATTATTCTGAGGAATTAAAGGGCAGCAACGCCGGGAATAACCGGTAACCACAATTAATCCGGATTTTCGAACAAAGGCGGCCCGGTTTATGCCATTCTCCTGATCTGACTAACAATCTCAATGCTTTTGCGGGCATCTTCGATGCCATAGCTGTTGCCGGCAAGGATTTGTTCGTAGGACCGGGTATGCAGATCGGTGAATCCTTCGCTGAATTCCAGATCCGTCCCTTCAATGCTGATCTTCCGGAAGGTCCGCTTGCCCCCAGTCAATGCTTCATCGGGCAGATCGGCCTCATCGACACTTAAAAACCAGTTCACGTTCGCCCTTTCTAAAAAAAGCTTGCCACCCATCTTTTCAGGCCGGCTGGTTTGCAGTTCCACCCCCTTGAAATCGCCGAAAATCCATCCCAGCATATCAAAAAAGTGAACGCCGATATTGGTGGCCACCCCGCCACTTTTCTGGACGTTTCCCTTCCAGCTGATGAAATACCACTTCCCCCTGCTGGTGATATAAGTCAGATCGACGTCAAACACCTTTCCCGCTCTCTTTTCCTGTAAAACTTTCTCCCGCAACTGCAATATGGCAGGATGAAGACGCAGTTGGAGTATGGTATGAATTTTCTTTCCGGTTTCATGCTCTATTTCCTGGAGGGCATCCAGGTTCCAGGGATTCAAAACCAGCGGTTTCTCACAAATGGCATCCGCATCATTACGGAGCGCCATGCGGATGTGTGCATCATGAAGGTAATTCGGGGAACAAATGCTCACATAATCGATTTTTCTCTTCCCCTGGCGGCGCAATTTATCAAGGTGACGGTCAAAACGTTCCGGTTCCGTAAAAAAATCAGCTTCTGGAAAATAGCTATCCATGATGCCGATTCCATCGTAAGGATCAAGGGCACACACCAGTTCATTACCGGTCTCCTTGATGGCCCGCATATGACGGGGTGCAATATATCCCGCCGCACCGATCAGAGCAAAATTTTTCATCTTTCAATCAAAATTTGCGTGCAAAGATAAAAAAAAGAGGATTCCCGGCCTTGGGTTCATGCCGCGAACATCGGCGGAAAGCCTGAATGTCGCGTATGGCTTCCCGATGTCAGCCAACAGCGGTTATGTCCTCCTGGGGAATATCGATGATGAGGGTATTGCTGATTTGTTCAATACGAACGACCACCCTTTTCTTCCCTTTGATGGAAATCAGCTCAGCTTCCAATCCTATGAAAGGCCCGGCAATGATCTCCACCTTTTGACCGGGGGTGAACTCTTCATGGGTGATTTCCCAGGTGTAATCCGACTGTTTCAGCATCCGCTTGAGAAACTCTATCTGCTGATCCCTGATCACTGCCGGTTTTCCCTCGAACCTGACAAAGCCCACCACATGATTGGTTTGAAGGACGTGAATATAATTCCGGATATCTATCCTTACGAAACAATACCCTGGAATGAGTGGCATATCAACCCACTTTCTCCGGTCGCTCCATTTCCGGAGGGACTTCTTCAGGGGGAGGAAGGATTCCATCCCTTTTTCATTCAAGGCAGCATCCACTTTCTTTTCCGCCCTGGAGCCCACATAGATGGCATACCACTGAAGTTGTCCGGGGGCAGCCGTATCATTACTCCGGGAAGCCGATGCTGTCATGAATCCTATGCTTATGTTTCTGATTATAGCCTTCCGTCAACGATGGAAACATCCAGAATACCTTTCACATCATAAATCACAGTCTCCGGTTTTTTCAGTTCGCGGAGGTTCAGATTGATAAAATCACGGTGGGCAACGGCAAGTATGATGGCATTGTATCCGTCTTTTTCAGGAAGGACCGGGATGGAGGGAATGCCATATTCTTCCAAGACTTCCCGGGGATTGGCCCAGGGATCATAAACGGTTACCTCAAGTCCGTATTCTGTAAGTTCCCGGTATATGTCAACCGCCCGTGTATTCCGGATATCGGGGCAGTTTTCCTTGAAAGTGACTCCAAGCATCAACACTTTGGCGCCCTTCACCGGTATTCCCTTCTTGATCATCAGTTTTACCACTTCAGAAGCCACATACTCTCCCATGCCATCATTTATCCGTCGTCCGGCCAGGATAATCTCCGGATGATATCCGTATTCCTGCGATTTCTGCGCCAGGTAATAGGGATCCACACCGATGCAATGGCCGCCCACAAGACCCGGTTTGAAGGGGAGGAAATTCCATTTGGTACCGGCGGCTTTCAGCACGTCATGGGTATCTATGCCCATCCTGTTGAAGATCTTTGCCAGTTCGTTGACAAAAGCGATGTTGATATCACGTTGTGTGTTTTCAATGACCTTTGCGGCTTCCGCCACCTTAATCGACGGAGCCCGATGGGTTCCGGCATTAATGACCGAGCGGTATAAATCATCAACCAATTCAGCTACTTCAGGCGTTGAACCCGAGGTCACCTTTTGGATCTTCTCCACCGTATGCTCCTTATCGCCGGGATTGATCCTTTCCGGCGAATAGCCGGCAAAAAAATCCCGGTTGAATTTTAATCCTGAAACGCGCTCTATCACCGGGATGCAATCCTCCTCGGTGGCCCCCGGATACACCGTGGATTCATAAATGACCACAGACCCTGAGGAAATCACATTTCCCACCGTTTCGCTGGCCATTATCAGTGGCGTCAAATCAGGCCTGTTATTCCTGTCCACCGGTGTCGGAACCGTCACGATAAAAATGTTGCAATTTCGGAGTTCCCCCTGGTCGAAGGTGCAAAAAAGCCCCGAAGAATGGCCGCCCTCCTCTTTTGTGAGCATCGAAGCAACCGGATTATCCGGCACCAGGACCGATTGTAACTGGGAAGATTCCACCTCAAGCGTGGAATCGTTGCCCTCCATGAGCTCCGAGATGCGGTTCCGGTTGATATCATACCCCACTACCGGATATTTCGTTGCAAAAAGGCGCGCCAGAGGAAGACCGACGTAACCCAGTCCAATAACAGCAATTTTAAATTCCGTCATATCTTCTCAATAAAAAACGGTTTGGTATCGTCCATTCCTGTTCACGATGCTAAACTGGTGTATGGAAGCTTACAAAAATATATTATTTTCTTTTAATTTCCTGATGAACGATAAAATGAGCAGGAAGAGCCGGTTGTCATTTCCGGTCTTTGCATGCCCCGATTTTCAATACTGTCAAAACAGGAAAAATCAGAGATGAATATTTTGAAAAGGAGAAGAAAGCATTATATTTGCAGCCACATTTCCAGGAGATGTTTCACAGGTTTGCCCGGATCGTTTCCCGGGACAAAACGGAGAGGTGGGTGAGTGGCTGAAACCAACAGTTTGCTAAACTGTCGTACGGGAAACTGTACCGGGGGTTCGAATCCCCCTCTCTCCGCCACCAAAGGAAAACCGCTTCCGGGAATTCCGGAACGGGGATAATCCACCGACAAAACATAAAAACATACTTTCGGGGCGTAGCGCAGTCCGGCTAGCGCACCTGCTTTGGGAGCAGGGGGTCGAAGGTTCGAATCCTTTCGCCCCGACAACTGAAAATCAGAGAGTTAAGATAGCATTTCTAACTCTTTTTCTAATGGGAATAACATAAGTGCAACATTTGCTCATTTGATTCACTACCCGGAGAACAAAAAGAACTTACTACGAGCTTACCTTCACTTTGCTCTTTTCATAATTTGAAATCGTCTCACCTTTAAATTTCTGATCATGAGAAAGAAACCGGGGTTTACTTTTGTAGAGCAGGCCATTGTGCTTGTCCCTGAATTTCAACATGTGGTCTGCTAACCAGAGCAACAGGTTACCCTGCGCGGACAAAGTAAGAGTACGTTAAATAAATACATCCGAATTCGTAAAAATTAACCTTTATCTTTGTCAGGATTTATTCTGACTCATATTAATTAAACTGACAAATGAAATTACACAACTTACTTATAATCTCAGCATTGTTACAATTTATTCAATGCACTTCGCCCGTAACCGAAAAAACGGATGAGAGAAAAACCGATAAAATGCGTATAGCTGTTTTTGACGGTCACGGCGGCGCGCAAACCTGTATCTGGGAAGCGGTGGCAGCAATAAAGTTAGATGGCGAAATGGCAGTTCGCACCATTACAACCGCCGATATTGCCAACAACGTACTCGATTCGCTCGATGCAATCATTATCCCTGGCGGTGGCGGAAGCCGTCAATACCTGAATTTGGGAAACGAAAACCAACAGCGTATTAAAGATTTCGTGGCACGTGGTGGTGGAGCCGTGGGTATTTGCGCGGGCGCCTATCTCTTTTCCAACACGCCCGAATATTCGTGCATGCAACTAAACGGTGCGCAAGCGATAGATATTGAGCACGATAACCGTGGTCACGGAATGGCTAAATTTACGCTCACGGACGAAGGGAAAAAACTTTTCCCCGAAGTTGCCGGGCGTGATACACTCTATATGATGTATTACGAAGGTCCGGTTTTTATCCCTGCCGTAGGCGACACCGTCCAATACGAAACTCTTGCCATAATGGAGAGCGATGTTCACGAAGAGGGTAACGCCCCGAAAAACATGACCAACAACAAGCCTTTTTTTATTGCCAATCAATACGGGAAAGGACGCGTTTTTAGTAGCATCGCGCATCCCGAAGCTACGCCGGGCATGATGTGGATGATCCCTCGCATGGTACGTTGGACGCTCAATGAACCGATTGCGGAATATGCCGAAAACGTGGTAAATACCACAATTTTCAATAAAGAAATCTTGATGTCGATAGCAGATCTGAAACAGGAGAGCAGTTATTTTCGAACATTTTTATACGGCACAACCGAAGAAAAAATTGCTGCACTCAATTGGCTGCAAAACAAACATTCGTGGAATGCCAAACGTTGGATTCAAGGATTGCTTTTTGACGGCGATGTGGAGGTCAGAGTTAGAACGGCACAATATATAGCCGACATACACTACCTGCATTACCTGCCCGATATGCGCGCCACGTATCAAACGGAAAAGGACGAAATCGCCAAAGTCCAAATAAAGGAGCAGTTAGATAAATTAGAAGCATTGCTTCCGTAAATGAATAAACGTAGCTGCATCAGAAGTAAATCACACTATTGACTTTTTATTAATCTGTTTTTCCTGCTCTTATGGCTTTTCCGAATCCGCTTTTATAAAACTGTTATCGTATTTTGTGTATATTCTTATTTCAACCCTGCGTTCATCCTCTATCACAGTGTCCGATGCAAAAACATCTCCAAAGTTTTGAAAGAAGATCTTCTCTTTTGCGATCCACGGAACAATCATTTCTGATAAGTAGTTTAATCGCCGGTTGGTGATTTCTTTGTTTATGATTTCATCGCCCGAACTATCGGTATATCCCGAAAGCGTTACTTTCGCCACGACTGTGTCCCTGTACAGTTCTTTAATCTGTTGTAAAATCTTCTCTTCCTCAATTGGTTTTATTTCTCCCCGTAAGTAATAGGCAACATAGAGGATAGTATCTGTTATCACGGTAAGAAGTTCATCTTTTTCATCCTGCCTTGCAGTAATTGTTGTATCCCTACCGGACATAATTTGTTCCTCAAGGCTTAGCACACGGGATTTAAGCAGCCTTATAGTGTCGTGTAATGACTGAAAGCCAGTTTCTTTTTGTTGGCCGGCAATTTCTTTTACGGATTGCAGTTCCTTTACCTCTTTTTCTATGTAAACAGTATCTCGTTTTTGAGGCAGAAGTTGGAGATCCTGCCGTTGATCCAGCTGATTCTGCAGATTGTTAATTTGTTCATCTTTACTCCTCAGAAGCTGCAGGATAAGTTGATCGTTTTGCTGATTTTCTACCACCGGTGATCCTGCCGTTTCCCTTATCACATAAACAGTATCTGCCTTCAGGTCAGTATATTTTTGCAGTTTATTTACCTGATTTCGCAACATGGAAATCGAATCATTTTTTACATGCAACAGTTGTTTAAAATCAGGTTCTTTTTGCAAACCTTCCGCTTGCCGGAATTGTTGCAGCTTTTCCCCGGCAATACTCGTAACGGGTAATCCTGCAAATTGCTTTTGAAGTTCAAATACCTGACAACGAATTAGTTGAACAGAGTCAGCAATCCCCTTAAGCAACTCCTTAATTTCATGCTGATATACATTGTCAGAAGATACCATAATCATTTCTTTAGCAGGGTGCAAATCACTTTTCGGCCCTGTCTCAATGAAAGTTGCTGTATTCACTAAGTCCAAAGAAACTTCACCGGTGTATGTGGCAGAATCACTATACGGGATGGAATTGTCAACATACAGCCCTATGTAGGTCGGTATGTGCACCCTGCATGAAAATAGGGCAAGTGCAACAGCACTAACAATTACAATTCCTCTTATTTTTTTATTCCCATCCATAGGTTAAGTTCTAAAGCCAATCCGGCGGTTGGTATGACTGAAAGATTATCAAAACCCTGATTCCCTTTTTCTCCTAAAATAAGCACTCCTGCATTGAAACGGGCCACTTTAAACACCCTGAATCCAAGTCCGGTATAAACGGGTAGGTTTACACCCGGGGTTAGGAATTCGATGCCGTTGTTATCAACAACGGGTTTTAACAACACCCCGGCAGAAAATCCAAAAGAATCGAACATTCGCGATCTTGAGATCAGTTGGCTTTTGTTATTAAAAGGTATAGTTAATCCTACTCCCGGGGTAAAATTAATGTTGTGTACCGATGTATTATTTATGCTTGCCGTTTTGTCCCAGGCATACATTCCGATATTTACGGGAAGAGTAAAAGGTTCTTTGTCTGTTTCAACAGATTTGACATTTACATGTCTGTGATGTTGTACTAATTGGCTGTTGGTAAAGGGCGCGAGTTCCGATTTGATCAAAGCTACAAGATGCTCTACCTTTTCGGAAACAAATTCCTTTGCAATATCATCTCTTTCCATTTGGGTAGTTCGCTTAAAAAATCTGCCAAACCTGAAGTCGCTCTGTTTTTTTAGTTCTTCCAATACTAAAGAAGAAGGCGCTTGTATGGGGATGAAATTTTTTGACTCAAAATGTTTGAACGATTCGGTGATAAGCTGATTTAATTTATTGTAAACCTCTTTTGGTTTGTTCACTACAACATTTTTCCCATCAAAATAGATATTGTTCATCAAAAGAAATCGTACCCGATCTTCTACATTTTTGACTAAATTTTCTTTTTGGAGTGGTGTTATTAGTCGGTAAGTAATAATTTCAAAATCATATTTTGTGTTGGATCTCAAAACAGGAGGTATAACAATACTGAATGTCTCTGATTTGTTTTGCTCAATTCTGTTCCATACAAAGGAATGCAGATTATAATTTTTCCCCTCGTAGGAAATATTTGCTTTCACAAATTCAATCTCTTTGCCGGTTTCACCCATTATTACAAATGAATTGTCAAATGGGACTTTTGGATTGTTGTAAAAGGAGCCCGATTCAAAGTCGATTTTTACAATCCTTTCCTGTGCCTGCAAACAAGAAAAGGACAGAACCATAATGGCTATTACAGAGGTAATTCTTTTCATTAATGTAATTATTTTAATTCTTCCTACTCATTTGGCTTTTCGGATTTCGCCCTGTTTATTTGAGTGGTTTCTAATCTCCACTTGGAAATTTCAATAGTACTGTTTTTTTGTCACATTGAGTGATCAGTCCGTTAGAATCCTTTCGCCCCGACTG
>Ga0116160_1000612_pt1 | contig 41288 bp, 34 predicted proteins | sample AD_JPNAS2_MetaG_FD_89879 | JGI IMG/M metagenome (GOLD analysis project Ga0116160, IMG submission 89879) | Active sludge microbial communities of municipal wastewater-treating anaerobic digesters from Japan - AD_JPNAS2_MetaG | ecosystem: Engineered > Bioreactor > Anaerobic > Digestate | place...
AATCAAAATCTATAATACTCCTCAGCTTCAAATTGAGAACGTAAATGTAAGTGGAGCTGGCGATGGCATAGAGATGCAAAGTTGCAGGGATTATTCAATTAACAACAGCTCGTTCTCTAATAACTCCGGTAATGGAATCAGTATTTATGAAACAAATGGAATGTACGGCTACGCTATCTCGGACTGTGAGATTACAGATAATGCTGGAGTTGGAGTAAGGTTCTACAATTCTATCGGAAATCTGACAGGATGCATGATTGCCAACAACAACAAAGGCGTCACTGCATATAGAGTGAGTAATGTAACGATCGGCAATACCCCTGATAACGAAGACTCATACATTGGCAATAATGAGTTACAAGAAATTCTATTTGTAGATTCTGCTAATCTGTTTATCGACGGAGAGCGGAATATGGTCGTAGACAACGCTTATGACCCCATCACTTTTGATAAATACTTGATTCAGTGTCCAAACTTGCAAAGCAGTAGACCAATGCGGCTGAACTTCTGGGGATATAGGAACCAACATGATATAGCGATTATGCCACCTGAGAGTAGATTTTATCCTGAATGCATTGGACCTGATGCAGGTGAGATTGGGTATTATCTTGATCCCGTATGGGATCCTGGCATTCCAAGAACGATTGACCAAGACAACGACGCAATCATATTTTACTCCGCAATTGATGCAGCTCTGGACGAGAACCCAACACTTGCGATTTCCTTGTTTAAGCAGTTAATCAGTGAATTTCCGGGCAGTGAGTTTGCTGCTGCAAGTGCAAAGCATATCTATGCCCTTGAGAATGATAAGCTTGCTTTGAAGGATTACTACTTATCTGAACCTAATCTGCATTATAATGGAGAAATTGACAAAATCATAGATTATCTAACTACACATTGCAATATTAAGCTGGGCAATTATCAAGAGGCTATCGCTTGGTTTGAGGATGTGATAAGCAATCCCCCAAGTGAGTTAGATTCTTTAATGGCAGTTATTGATTTGGGTTACGTTTACATGCTCATGGAGGGAGATGACAAGGCATCCGTTATTGCCATGTACCCCCAGTTAAAGCCAAAATCACTACTTGAGTTTGAAGCAAATCGGGAATCAATACTCTCAAATCTATACACTTCTGTTGAAAATCCCTACGGGAATGGGAGCAATACATCTTCGATAGTAGCAGTTGTGCCGGTTTTGGAAAGGAACTTTCCAAACCCATTCAACCCATCAACAACACTTTCATTCTCCTTGCCATCTGAAATGGTGTGTAAACTTGAGATTTACAATATTCGTGGACAGAAAGTCAAAACTCTGTTGAATGAAAGTCTTCAGTCGGGCAGACACTCGATTGTTTGGGACGGCAAAAATGCTCATGGCAGATCGGTCTCTTCGGGAGTATACTTCTACAGATTAGATACTCCAAATATGACCCAAACATCAAAAATGTTGTTGATGAAATAGTATCAAATTACACCATTAGAAGCCCGGGGCAACCCGGGCTTTTCTATTGGATAATGGTTCCAATAATTTTATATATCCGTTCCTGAAGATCGATTGTCAATGCCATTGCAGTTACCATCCTGCAATAGTGGATGGGATCGGCCAAAGGATTGCCTTTGCGGTCTTTGAGGTATTTATGCAGCACCTGATAACCTCCTATGTGATAATTCCAGAGCTCCGGTGTTATGCCCTCAAAGTGTTTATCCGGGTTGATCTGCACAAAACCGCTGGTCTGATCGTACTTGATGAATTCCACCATGTCGTTGGAACCACTACCCTGATACCGTGCTAAGGGAGGGCTTAATCGTGGACTCTTGAGTAAATGGATGTCGGCAAGCTCTTTGCCTATTTCTGCCAACTTACTGAAGAGTTCATAATCCTCTGTGAAGGGAATACGGGGGAAATCCATCCTTAGATATTGCGCAAAGCGTTCACGGTATTGATTGCTGTGCAGGATCGCATAGACATAATAGAATAGTTGCTCAGGCTGGAACTGAGGCCAGAGCTTGCTGAATCTATCTAAAAGATCAGGAGCGATATTGTATCCCCGCTCTGTGGTGGTAAAGATGTCTTCTTTGTGCTCGTCAGGGTAGATGTAAAGAGGGGCTATCAAACCGCCTCCCTGATAAAAGAGATTGAAATCTGTAATGATCTGAGAGATGGTTACCAGATTCCACAGTTGGTTGTCACCTACAGCAAGACCCTGCCTACCAATAACCACACCTACATTCTCGTCCAGCATATGCCTCATGACCTCGTTGCGCGGCATACAGTGGAATCCTCTGCTATTTCCAGTGTAGGCTGCGTTTCCAAGTATCGGAGGGCATTCTATGTAGGGTCTGTAAGCTGTATTCTATGTGAGATGGAGCTGTATTTCTATTAATGAAGATTCGTGTAGATTCATAATTAGATTGAGTTGATAGGCATCGCTATCTTTAATATACATCTCTATTGTTAGACTTTTTGTTCATTTCTTCCTCCTTAATTTTAGTCCACCATTTTTAATATGGCTCAAACAAACAACCCATCCTCCTCTCCTCCTCCTCCCGTCCTCAACCCGTCGTTAAGGAGGAGTGAAGCTTGGGTGGATGACAAGTTGTATATTGTTAACTTGTAAGAGAAAGCAAGGTTTAGATTAAAACTATCTTTATATATTGTTAATAGTTATGGTGTTAGTAAATCTCAAGGGTTTCAAATAATCGATCTTAATGTGATTTTTTTATCTTGATGAATAATCCGCTATATATTGATAGTGGTAGTATCTCAAAGATTGATTAAAAATCGGGAAAACCAATTGGATATGCGCAACAATTTCTAAAATAATACATAGGCCGCTATAACACAATCTAAAGCCAATCCTATTTATTTCCGCAACTCATTAACCTAAAAGGCTTCTGTGATATATGATATGGATTTGAAGGTTTGGGTGTAAACTTATATACACCTATCCCAGCTCTGAAATAACTCTCAATAAAAACTAAATAGTAATTGCTAAGCCTCTGCTATGGTATTCACCGATTTTGGCTTTACCATCAAAGTAAAGTATAGTGTACCTAATAGACCGAAAGCCGCAGCTGTGAAAAAATTAATCTTTGGATTTCGTTCCCACAAAAAAGCTCCTCCAAAAGCTGCAAAAGAAACAATCACATCCCGAATCATATAATAAGTACCAAAAATCGATGCTTTGGCATCTTCTGGAGCAAGATCCATAATTAAGGCTTTTCTTGTAGGTTCGCCAAATTCTTTCAAGCCCCTAATAATAAAGGCAAAAATCATAGAGGTGAAATTATGGCAGAAGTATAATACTATAGGGAAAAGTGTGAAATTGGCAAAAGTAATAGCGATAAAAGGTTTGCGACTACTTCGATCAGCCAAATAGGCAATTGGGATATAAATTAAAATAGCGGTTACCATTTCGATAGTGGTTAAGATTCCAAATTGTAATTCATTGATATGATTATTTTCTACTACCCAAACAACTACAAATGCATAAGGAATCTGTTCGCAAAAACGGACTAAAATATCGGAAACAAGCAAATGACGCAAGTTAGCAGAAAACCGACGGGAACTTTTAATAACTTCAGTTTTCTCCTTTTTCGGCTGTTCAGTGATAAATTTACTTTGAACCAATAAAGCTACACCTGCTAAAATAAAGGCAACGATAAAAGCATAACGGACTCCCTGAATTCTTCCATAGCGCAAAATAAGAGCACCTCCCAAAATTGGACCTAATGACATAGGAATGCGTTTTACAATGGAATTCATAGAAATCCCCATAGAACGACGATTCACAGGAACTACAGAAGAAATCAAACTCATCGTGGCAGGTAGGGAAATAGCTGTCCAGGAAATAAAAAAGACCGCTCCCACTAAAACAGCTATCCAGGAAGGGAAAATGATCACAATAAGATATCCAAACATAGCCATCAGATTGAATATGTTTAGAGCTTTTTTGTAACCTATTTTATCAGCCAACCATCCTCCCGGAAATGAATATAAGGCACTTAATAAATTATCCATTCCATTTAAAAGACCGATAATAATGGAAGTGCCTCCCATAGCTATTAAATATAAAGGGAGAAAACGTTCTGCCATTTTTTCTCCCATTCCTACCAGAATAACCATTATCAGCATTCCCAACATACTACTGTTAATTCCGAAGATAGATTTTACGCTACGCATTATCCCTTTCTTGTTTCTACTGTCTGTTTGTAGTTTGTCCATTTAGTTGTCCCTTTTCAATTTAGTAGGTTATTGAAAAAATATGTGCTCAAAGATAAAATATAGAAGAAAGCAAAAATACCAAGTGTAATTTTATAGGTTAATACAAAAGGCAGAAAGACAAAAGGCTTCCTGCCCATTTTGTAAAGTAACTGAATTATTTGGCTTTTTTAACAGCCTCTTTAAGGTTTTTACCTGCTTTGAAGACCGGAACATTGCGAGCCGGAATCTTCAAAGGTTTTTTGGTTTTAGGGTTAATACCATTGCGTGCTTTACGATGGGCTACGCTGAATGAACCAAAACCAACCAATGAAACTTTATCCCCTTTTTTCAGGGATTCGGTAATGCCCTCGAGAACTGCGTTGAGGGCTGCACTGGCAACTTTTTGTGAAATACCAGCACTAGCTGCGATTTTTTTTACCAATTCGTCTCTGCTCATTTTACCTCCTTATTTGGTTCTCTTGTAAAGAGTGAGACACCTTACAATCGTTATTAAAGTGCACTATGATATTTTTGTCAATAAAAATAATTACATTTATCGTATTTGCAACGATTTTATGTGGTTTGACTCCTGCACTCTAAGAAGATAATTGTATAGGATATAAGGAGTTACAAGAACGACACTAAATGCAATAATTTTCTTGATATTTATCTATTTTATAGCTTTTTACTTTTTTAAGTTGACAAAAATCAGAGAGCTAAGTAGAGAGGATATCAAATAATAATGGAGGATTTACCGATGAAATGTAAAATAATGACTTTCATAGTTCTCACTCTTTTAGTACTACTTAGTGCTTGCAGTGGGAACAAAAAAGTGGAGATGCAAACTGAACAAGTTCCTGTGCGTAATCCTTTAGTATTAGCTCATCAAGCTGCTACTTCAGGAACAGATTTATATAACAAAGAGCTATATAATGATGCAATAAAATCATTTTCAGAAGCAATTGATTTATTTACAGAAGCATCTGCAACTGCTTCTGCTGTGGATTCAATAGCTGAAAATATTGAAAAAATGAAATTGAACATTGCAAAATCCTATATTGAGCTTGCTTCAGAAAGCACAGAAATGAATATGTATGAGGATGCGTTGGTTTTTTATAATAAAGCTCTTAACATCTATACTTCTATAGCTCCTACTTTAATTTCGGAGGAAGAATTAAATCAGAATATTATTGGTCTTTACAACAATATGGCTATTGTAGCTAAACAAGCTGGTAAATATGAAAATGCGTTGGAATATTATAATCAGATTCTAAAACTGAATCCTAAAGATACTGATACTATCTATGCTAAGTTTTATGTTTTGAAAGATAATTTGAACGATGAAAACCGTGCTTATAATGTCCTTATCGAGTATGCAGAACTAACTAGGGATGCTAAAGCATTCATCAATATTGGGGATTTTTACGCTGATAAAGGGAATATGATTGAAGCAAGTAAATATTATCAAAAAGCTTTAGCTATTGAACCTAATGTTGATGTTTACCGTCGTTTGGCAAATTATTATCGTATCACAAAAGATTGGGCAAATGCTAATGTCTATCTGCTGAAAGTTGTAGAATCCAATCCGGAACCATCTGAGCTGGCACAGATTTATATTATGATCGGGAAAAACTATGACGAAATGAAGGACAAGAAAAAAATGGTTGAATATTATGAAAAGTCCTTAAGTATCGAAAGAGATCCGCAGCTTGCTCTATTACTGGCAAGTTACTACAATTCTCAGAAAAATTATGCCAAGGTTATTAGCAATGCCAATATTACGCTAAGCATAGATCCTAAAAATGTAGATGCTTTAATGCTGAGGGGAGTTGCTTATTTTCAAACTAAGAATTATACAGCAGCCAAAGCTGATTTGGAACGCCTTAAAAACGATCCTAAATATGGTGCTCAGGCAACAAATCTACTTAAGAACATTCCTAAATAATAAACTAGCATTCAAGGACGGGTTAATCAATATACCCGTCCTGCTCTTTATAAATTATGAAACTACATAGTGATGGTTCGATAAAAGCTATTTACACAGCTGAGCAAGGGAAAAAACAATATCGTCCTTTAATGAGTTCGAAAATTGCAGCTGGCTTTCCATCTCCAGCTCAGGATTATATTGAAGGAAAACTTGATCTTAACGAACACCTTATAACCCATCCTGCCTCCACTTTTTTTGTTAGAGTAGATGGATATTCTATGCAAGGAGCAGGAATATTACCGGATGATATACTAATCGTGGATAGAGCATTAGAAGCGGTGAATAATAACATAGTAATAGCAATTGTAGATGGAGAACTTACGGTTAAACGTTTGATAATAAAGGGGAATGATTACTATTTAATGCCCGAAAATGATGAATTTGAACCGATTCAGATTCAAGAGGGTATGGATTTTGTGATTTGGGGTGTTGTAACCTTCGTAATCCATAAAGTATAATCAGTTGGCATCTATTAAGCCCTGTATTTTTTTATTACTTTTTCTTTCAGGGATCACTTATCTCTTTGCTCAATCTCTGTATGAACAACATAATCTTGTGCTCGAGCCAAACCAACAGAAATACACACTTACCAATTCACCTATTATCAAAAACAGCGTTTGTGTTTGGGCTGATACCCTGTTGCTGAAAGAGGGAATTGATTATATAGTAGATCATAAAAAAGCGGAATTGATTTTATTGTATGAGCCTGAAGCTCCTGTTTTAAAAGTAGAGTATTTACTAATTCCATCTTCTTTAACAAAACCTTTACAATTATGGGAACCACGCCTTTATAGTGATAGTTTATTATCTAATATAAAAAAAAGAAGCAATCCTGTATTTAGCAGTGATGCTCGTCTGAATATTCAAGGGGCTAAAACCTTCTCTATAAGCTTTTCTGATGATTCGGCTTTTGATTTGAAACAATCACTTTATGTAAACCTCTCTGGAGAATTGGCAAATAATGTTTATATCAATGCTCAGCTTTCGGATAGCCAGTCCAAACTATCTCCAGAAGGCGATTCGAAAGAGCTTAGTTCATTGGATAATGTATTTATCAGAATTTATGGACCGAAATATGAACTGGCAATGGGTGATCTGGAAATAAAATATACAGGAACTCGCTATATGGAGTATTATAGTAAATTTGAAGGTATCAATGCCTGGGTGAAAGGAAAACATTATGCCCAAACTGCATTTTCTGCTGGAGGAGGCAAAAATGCGTCTGTTAAAATCAATATCATAGAAGGAAAGCAAGGACCATACTACCTAAAAGCAAATGATACTCAATCCAATTTTCTAGTTTTGGCTGGGAGTGAAGAGATCTTTATTGATGGTAACAAATTAGAGCGGGGATTAGATTATAGTATTGACTATAGTGAAGGTAGTGTAATGTTTAAACGCTTGGTAACGGCTTCCAATACAGTTATAGCTCGATTTCAGTATTCTGATGAATTTTATCCGCAAAGTAGTTATCTTAATTCTACGAAAGTGCAACTTTCAGAACATCTTTCATTTTCTCATCATTTTATCTGGCAGCAGGATGATAAAAAAAATCCTCTAATCTATGAATTCAGTACTGCTGATATAGATTCTTTACAGGCAGCTGGAGATAACCAGATTTGGGGTGAAGGAGTTTTGACAGTCGAGGCAGGAACAGGTAATTATAAACAGTTACTAAATTCTCAAAACGAATATTATTACGAATATGCACCGGGGGATTCTCTTGCTTGTTACAATATCATCTTTAGTTTTGTGGGTAGCGGAAATGGAGATTATGAAGAATATTCTCTTGGAAAATATCGTTACATAGGACAAGGATTGGGGTCTTGGCTTCCGCAGAAACGATTAATTCCACCTGAAAAAAAAGGGAATTTAGATATGGCATTTGCCTATTCCAATGAAGGTCTTAATGCAGGAATAGAAGTATTGGGAACTGTGAATGATCAGAATACTTTATCAATAAAGGATGATAACGATAATAATGCAGGTCTGATTTATGCTTACTTGGAGATTCCATACTCACTATATTCTTTAAAATTGGATTATGAACAGCGAAGTGAACAAACATACCTCTTTGGAAAATACCGGAATCCGAACGAGGAATATGATTTCGCTTCCATAGAAACAGCGGATTCTTTAGCCCAGCACGAAAGCAATATTCAATTAAGCCGTCAGCAACCTAATTGGAATAGTTCATTACTATTTCGATATCGAAAGATATATGATCTTTATTCGTTACAGGCATTTCGTTTTATTTCTTCATCTTCAGGAAAGGGTTTTTTGCCTGCTATAAATATAAGGAGTACGATTTCCAAGCAAGATTATCAAAAGGATGACGATTTAAATGGAACTATGCAATACCATCAGGGAGATATATCCTGGTTCATATATAATATCCGTCTGCATTTTGAAACTCTGTATAACCTGTTAGATACAAGTACATTTGGTAACAGTTATTTGAAATATAGTCCTGGAATTACGATTGGTAAGGCATCCTCTTTTCTTACTCAACTATCTCATAGCTCTGATATAACGAAACTGAATGATAATGATCATTGGAACATAATTTCTGAAACTCAAACTTATGCTTTAAAGCAGATTGTAAACCTAAATTCACAACGCCTTGATTTAGATGTTACTCATCGTGTAGTGAAACAGCCATATTCTACTTCTAATCCCGAATCCAATTATGATCTAATCACTTTTCGTTCCAGCAACAGCTTTCTCAAAAATGCTATTGGACTATATAGCAACTATCAAGTAAATCAAACTGAGTTTTATCCTAAAATCCGTGAATTGCAATATGTTGGACATAATCTAGGCTATTATGACAGCACAGGAGTAAGCGTTAGCAATGGTGATTATGATTGGGTTTATATAACAAGCCCCACAGGGAGTTTATCTTCTGAGATAAACTGTTTGCTTAATATATATCTAAAACCAGGAAATATATCCTCGAACAATTTGTTGAAATGTCTTCAGAGTGATACTTCAGTAAATTTGATTGAACACAATTCTAAGCGAAATAACTGGCAGAGTTATTTCTTCTTGCCGGGTAGCGTGTATAATGACGAATCCACAATCTATGGAAGTCAAAACATACAGGAAGTTCTCTGGATAGATTTAGTAAGGAATAAAATAACATCGAACTTGCAATTCTCTATGGAACGGACTCTCGATAAACGTTATCAAACACCTGATAGAACATATAGCTTCTTACAATTGGCACAGTTTGATATTAAGGGTTATAGTGAATATAACACCCGTCTACAGTTTAGCAAAGAAAACAATCAGGATACACGCTATTTAAATGAATCGGAAATATTAAGCATTAATGCTATGATTCAAAAGAACTTGAATCTGCAAAGTAATATTCAAGCAGAAATTATCTATAGTTCAGAATCTGGAGGAAGACAAGATGGCAGTGAAAATTATACACTCCAGTCGATAAGTTTATCACCAACTATGAAAAGTGTTTTTATGCAAAAATACCGTTTAACTGCCAAATTGGGAGTAACCTACAATAAACTTTCAGGAAGCGATTATTTTACTTTTCTTCCCCAAAAAAGAGCTGGTTGGATTCCTTCTGCATCAATAAGTGGAGTTTATCGGATAAATAGTTTCAGCGTTATTAATCTTGATTATCGTTATTCGGATTATCCAAAACAAAGAGACACTCAGGAACTAAAATTGGAATTCAAGGCGGAAATATAAACTATGCATAATATTATTTTAACCCCTCTTGATTATTTAATCGTTTTGCCCTTTATCTTCTTGGCTGGTTTAATTGATTCTATAGCAGGTGGAGGAGGTTTAATTTCTCTACCCGCATATTGGAGTGTAGGAATTCCACCTCATTTAGCTTTAGGAACCAATAAATTTTCTTCCTGTTGCGGAACACTTTTTTCCACTGCCAATTATTTTAAAGCAAGAATGATAGATATCCCTGTAGCTGTGATAAGTGCTGGATTTGCTTTAATTGGTTCCTGGTTGGGTGCTTCAAGTGCATTGAAAGTTTCGCCTGCCGTTTTAAATTATCTATTGATTTTTTTGATACCTGCAGTAGCAGTTTTTTCTTTACTGAAAAGAAATATGGGAATGCAAAGCACAGCGCAATTATTAGCTAAAAGCTATCGACTAATTATATCAGCAATAACTGGACTCGGAATCGGATTTTATGATGGTTTCTTCGGTCCTGGAACTGGAACATTTTTACTCCTTATTTACACTTCCTTGCTGCATTACGATTTTGTAACTGGCAATGGTAATACTAAAGTTGTGAACTTGGCTTCTAACCTTGCAGCAGTGATAACTTTTGCCTTTGCTGCTAACATATATTATCCACTTGCCATACCAGGTGCAATTTGTGGTATAGTAGGAAATGTTGTTGGTTCTAAATTAGTTATTGCAAGAGGAAACAAACTTATTAAGAAGGTTTTTATTCTCTCGTTAGTGCTCTTATTTACAAGAATACTTTATAATTTAGCATTTAGTAAAACCTGATACTTGGAATTAAAAAATTAAGGTGTTAGCGAAAATTACTTGACTGAATAGCAACTTCATATTCTTTGATTTTTTAAGATTAAAATATCTTAGGAGAATACTGGATGAAAAAGGTGTTATTCTTATTAACTGCACTATTATTAGTGCTTACTGCTTGTTCTACAGCACGCCAAAAGCTTAGTCCCCAAGGTAATGTGAATTTAAAAACTGCAGATGTTTACTATTCTCAAGAGAATGTGGATCAAGCAGAAATTTACTATTTGAAAGTGCTTGAGGATAATCCCGATCATGTAATTGCATTGCGTCGTTTGGGAGATATCAGTTTATTCAAAGCGGAAAATTTTACTGCTCGCGAAGTAGAATTTTATGAAGATGCCTTTGAATATTATTCAAAAGCCATCAGTGTAACTGAAAATTTCCCCGAGCTAACAAATCAGGACCGTATTGACTTACGGGATATGAGAAAAAGAAAAGAAAGAGCTTGGGCTCGTATTTATATGGCTGCTGAAAAAGAAAAAGAAGCAGGGAACACACAAAAAGCTAAAGAAATTTTTGAATTAGCCCATAAACTGGAACCAGATCGTCCCGAGCCAATGATTCAACTTAAAAATATCTACTTAGTTGACATCAAAGATGAGGTTAAGGCAGAACAAATATTAAAACAATTACTACAGAAAGATCCTGATAAGCTTGAATATTTGTTAGAAATGGGAACTTTTTATTACAATAAAGGCAATTATGCTGAGGCAGTTAAATATTTTGATCACGCGAGAGTACAAAATCCTACTAATGTTGATAACTTGATGAATATATCTGCTTGTTATTATGAATTGAAGGATTATGAAAAGGCGATGATTGCTACAAAAACCGCTTTAGAAATTGAACCTAATAATCTTGACTTGCTTGAAAATGCTCGTTCTATTGCAGACCAGATGAATGATCTTGACCAAAGTATTGAATATCTTAAACGTATATTGGATATCCGTCCTAATGAAGATACATACAGTATATTGGCCGCTCACTTAATGCAAAAACAAGATTGGCAGCAACTTATTAAATATGCAGAGGAATGGTATAATTGGGATACAACTAATAAAATAGCTGTAGAGTATATTATCTGGGCTGCTCAGCAATCCGGAAATCGACTTCTTGCAACTAAATATTCCGAAATCAAGAATAAAATGCCTTAATCTTTTTTAAGAGCCATTAGGCTTTCAGTTAGGAGTCCTCACTGCTAAAAGAGATAAGAACTTATAAAAATAATAGGGCAGTGAGAACTCCTTTCTTATTTTTCAGCCAGTTCCCAAGGACTCTGTTTAATGTCAAATCAAACTAAAGCATATATATTTGCTGGTTGTTCTATAATTGCTTGGTCTACGATAAGCACAGCTTTTAAACTATCTTTACAATTTCTAACCCCTATTGGTTTATTGTTCTTTGCTTCTTGTAGTGCTGTACTTTTTTTAAATATAACCCAGAGCATCAGGAATCCTTCTTTCTATCGAGTAAAAGGATTATTAGCTCGCATTTTGAAGAATCTGAAAGCATCTTTTCTTTCTGGTTTGTTAAATCCATTTGTTTATTATTTAATGCTTTTTGAGGCATATTCAAGGTTGCGGGCACAAGAAGCGCAAGCCTTAAATTACACTTGGGCTATTGTTTTATCAATATTCAGTATTTGGTTGCTAAAGGAAAAGTTTCGTCTTCTTGATTTTATTGCGTTATTAATCAGCTTATTTGGAGTTTGGATAATTTCTACGAAGGGTCAAATTACTTCACTTAGATTTGATGATGCATTAGGTTCTTTTTTAGCAGTTTCTACTTCTATAATTTGGGCGTTTTATTGGATTCTTAATATTAAAGATGAGCGAGAGACAATTACCAAACTGAGTTTTAATTTTCTGGTTGGATTTATGTTAATTGCTCTTTTTGTTGTTTGTACGGGAGCTTCTCTTTTTACGGATGAAGCAAAATATGGGTATGGAATTTTAGGTGGTATTTATGTTGGCATTTTTGAAATGGGTTTAACCTTTATACTTTGGAACAGGGCATTGGAATTAACAGATAATACTGCAGCAGTTTCCAATCTGATTTTCTTTACTCCTTTTGTATCTTTGCTTTTCATCAGTTCTATTTTGAAGGAGAGCATTCATTATGCTACTTTTATCGGGCTTTTATTAATTGTTTTCAGTAATTTGATGCAAAAGGGTTTTAAGGGTGTTTTAAAGAGGAAGTAATAATTGTTCGTTAGTTGTTACATTATCAAGGTTGCTTATTCCCAAGCCTAATAAACGAACCTTACGAGAACAATCCCAATTGGCTATTAAAAGTTGTTCTCCGTATTTATACAAATCTTCGCAGATGTAAGTATTATTTTGCATCCGACAGCTACGAGTGATTAATTGGAAATTATCATATTTCAACTTCAAAGTTAAACTGTTTCCTCTAATACCCTTTCTATGTAAACGTTCTGAAAGACGTTCCGACAGGTGATGTAGAACAGTTAAAAGCTCTTCTAAATTATCAACATCTTTATCAAAAGTAGTTTCACAGCTTAGGGTTTTGGGTTCGAAATTAGTAATTAGTTCTCGATTATCAATTCCTCGCACCACATAATAATAGAATATACCTATTTTACCAAAATGCATTAGTAGATCTTTCAATTCCCGTTTATAGAGGTCTGCACCATTATTTATCCCCATTTTTTTCATTCGCGCAGCAGTGACTTTACCAATACCATGAAATTTCTCTATTGGTAAAGCGAACAAAACTTCTTTTGCTTTTTCTGGTGGAATAAAAGTTAATCCATTCGGTTTATTCAGATCACTGCCAATTTTAGCGAGAAATTTATTATATGAAACACCTGCAGAACAAGTTAATTGTGTTTTAAGAAACACCTCTTCCTTGATTAGTTGGGCAATTTTGACGGTATCTTCTTCACCCATTTTATTTACTGTAACATCTAAATATGCCTCATCTAATGACATCGGTTCAACTGTATCTGTCCATTTATAAAAGATTTCCCTTATCTGATTGGATACCTGAATATATAGATTAAAATGATGATCTACAAATATTGCATCCGGACATAAATTCCAGGCCTGATAACTGCTCATTCCACTATGAACACCAAATTTACGAGCTTCATAAGAACAAGTGGAAACCACACCTCTACTATTAGGTGGTCCACCTACAATTACACATTTCCCTTTCAGTCGGGGATTTTCTCTAATTTCGATAGCCGCAAAAAAGGCATCCATATCAATATGAATTATTTTCTTCATAATGATTCTATTCTTTTACAATCACCTTTAAGTCAAGAAAAAACTTGACAGCAGACTCTCTTTATAAGATTGGAAAAAAGAGTGATTAGTTAACAAAATGGTACAGATAATAGATCTTTTCTGATACAGATGTATAAGCTACAGTATCCTTACCTAGCAATCAAGTTAGCTTTTTTTTAACTATCAGAAATCTTACAATAGATTACACTTAGAACAGATAGTCCCTAAAAATTAAGTAATATATATTAGAGGTAAGCAGTGACAGAAGAAAGTTATATAGTTCACAATGTAACGAAATATTATGGTAAATTTAAAGCTATTGATAGTGTTTCACTTGAACTTAGACAAGGTAAAATTATTGGCCTTTTAGGTAAAAACGGAGCGGGCAAATCAACTTTAATGCGTTGTATGCTGGGTTTTCTAAATCATAGTGGTGAAGTTTATATAGACGGGAATTTAATTAAACGGCGAGACCCGAAAGTTTTTGAAAAAGTAGCTTTCATTCCGGATGTGAGTGGTTTGGATGATAGATTAACTGTTAAACAGACAATAGATTATGTGAAAAGGATAAATCCCAAATGGAACGAAGTTACGGCGAATAAGTTACTAGAAATAAGCAATTTACCTGTGAATAAAAAAGTTTCTCAACTTTCCAAAGGGATGAAAACTAAGCTGTATTTAATGATAACTCTTTCCCTTGATGTTAATTATCTTATATTGGACGAACCTACCTTAGGGTTAGATATCGCCTTTAGAAAAGAATTCTTCAATACCATCTTAAATGAATTCTATGAAGGGAATAAAACAATATTTATCTCTACTCATCAAGTGGAGGAAGTGGAAGATATATTACAGGAAATCGTCTTTATTGATAAAGGGAAAATTCTATTGCACGAAGAAGTTCATACACTTAAAGAACTTTTTAAGATAGTAAGTTTGCCTCTGGAACAATCTGAAAAAATTATGCAATATAACCCCAAAGTGTATACTAAGAATATGGGTTTTATGAATGCTGTGCTGTCTTCGGATATAGAAATTGAAGGTGCAATTTACGGGAAAGCCAATCTTGCAGATATTTTTTTAGCTATGGTGGGAGGAACAAATGAATCAGTGTAAGACCTTGTTAAAGAAAGAATGGTGGATAAACTGGAAACAATTGTTATTACCAGTATGGGTTTCGCTTGCCTTTATTGGAGTTTGCATTATTGGCTTATTAATTGGTCTTATCAAAGGGAAAGGCATTACCTATTTTAGAATGGAAGGTAATTTTCCCCCCGGATTCAATAACCTGTTTCTCTTTGGCAGTGTTCAAACTCTGAATATTGCTTTGGGTTTTTTATCCATAATGGTAGCTATTATGTTAGCAGACAACCTGATTAATGGCGGTTTTAAACTTAAATGCGAAATATTACATCAATCTCAACCGGTTTCTTTAACCAAAATACTTAGCAGTAAATATGTCTTTTTAATTTTGGGATCATTTATCGTTTATGCGGTTATTAGCTTTATCGGGACCTTAGTTATTACTTTTACTCAGATGTACTTTACTTCTGCTTTGTTTTATTTTGGATTTTATGCCTGGCTCCAAAGTGCTGTGGAATTATTTTTCACACTGATTTTTGTTTGCTCGCTGTTTTGGTTTTTTGCCTGTTTGTTTCAACGCAAGTCCTTTTTTATGGGAATCTTAACGCTAATCGGAATAGAACTAGCGATTAAAATTCTGAATTATACTTCCGCATTGAATATTCCTTCGCTACTTAGTTATCTATCCAAATTTATTAAAATATCCTCCGATCCAGGTTTTGGAAAAGCAATGGATTTGAATGTTAATACTCTTATAAGCATAGTTCAAGCGAATTGGAAAAATATACTAAGTAACAATACTCTGTTAAAATTGCTCTATAGCGCTATTCTTACATTAGGAGGATCTCTTTTCTACAAGCGCCGTGAGCTTATTTAACTGCAATTAGTACTTAGCAAACAGTTAATTAGATAGCACATCTGCAGCAGTCGAATAGGCAAGCTATTTTGCATATGCCAAGCACATAAAACCATTAATTCAGTTATCAAGTTTCAGAGAAGATTAAGAATATTCTATTGCTTTATATAACCTAAATATGGTAGCTTATGTTTATTATTACCTAGTTGGTTACAGTAGAGCTGCGGTAGTGTTGCTCGGTATTTTGCCCGGGAACAGCACCTCAATTCTACCACAATTAACTAAGAAAGATACAAGTTTCATTTTGGAGATATTGTGTATATGGTTAAATTAATACAATTGCATTTTCATATAGTAAAGGTGATAAAATAAATCCTAATCGCTGCTGATTAGTGCAGAAATTACATTATCCGGTGCAACCTGTTTTAAAATAATATTGATGGCAGAAGTTAAAGGAACGCAAATCAACATTCCTACAATTCCCCATAGCCAACCCCAAAAAATTAAGGAAACCAATACCATAATCGGAGTTAAATTCAATTGGACGCTTTGCAGCTTGGGTTCCAATAAATTTCCAATCAACATTTGAGTAGCAACAATCAGCAGCGAAAAAAATAATAGCTCGATACTAAAACCACTTTGTAACAAATAGATAAGAATAGGAATCGCTGAAGCCAGAACTGAACCTAAATCGGGTATAAAATCCAGTACAAAAAGTAAAATACCACACACTAAAATGAAATCTACACCAAAAATATACATCCATAGCATACATAGAAAAGAGGCAGATAAATTTATCAATGTCCTGATAGTGAGATAATTCTGAATTTGTTTTTCTATGTTTTGTATAATATTTAATGTCTGTTCTTTGCTGAATTTGGTAGTTACCCTTTTTAAACGTATAGGAAGTTTATCAATTTCCAACAGCAAAAAGATTAAGAAGATGATAATTAGAAAGATATTCTGTATTACGCTAACTAATGTATTCATTGTGTTACTTAATAATTGTGGTAGCGAAATAAATCCGCTGCTTAATATTTGTGTAATGTTGTTGAATGAGAAATTCTCCGAAGATATATTCCATCTATTGGCAAAATTCTGAATATATATAGTAATTGTTGATAGTAGGGAGTTAAACTTATCTTCATAACGAGGTAGACCACTGATTAAACTATTCGAAGCTGCGTAGATTAAAAGAATTACTACTCCCAAAAAAAGAGCAATAATTACAAAAGTGATCAGCAGAATTAAAAACATCGGAACTTTATGCTTTTTCAAATAGTTAATCAGTGGCGCAAATAAAAAGAGCAGAAAGACAGCAAATACTAACGGGATAAAAATAACTTTTAGCGTTTTAAGGATATAAGCAATTACTGCTATCGCTATTATAATCACCGAAATGCGAATCCATCTTAGCTCTGCTAAACTATCCATAAGTTTTAGCTATTCCAATTTTTCTTTTTCTTCTTTTTCTTTTTCTTCTTCTTCTTCTTCTTGGTCTACTGTTTCATTTTCCTCTGAAGATATAATATTATTATCATCCACTTCAGAGAAGGTCTTATTTTCCGTTCCTTCCCAATCAGATAAATTCTCATCAGAGATAATACTGGCTGATACTTCTTCTACTGCTTGCGGACTTAAGGCTAATTTACTCTGGTTTTTCATTCCTAAAATGATAGTAAATACACCACCCAAAATAAAAGCAATATTTGCCAGCCAAAAACCGGATTGGGTTTTAATAGACATTATACTGCTTAAGTCTATTGAAGGGTCTAGCCCGGTTTTGGTAGAAGATAACACACTCATAATATTCGCATTTAGCAACTGTAGCGAAATAATACCTAAGATACTAACTATTGCAGGTAATAAGTACATTTTTACCGGTAATGCTAATACCAATATTAAAGCAGCAACAGCTAAAACAATTGCTACTATGGCAAACGGTTGAGCACTCATACTCGGATTATTAATCTTGTTTTCATCTTGCTGCATATCTTGCATAATTTCAGGTATAGTAATTTTAACTTCTCCACCTGTAACGAGTTTAATACCTTTTAACGAAGCAAGTTCTGTCGTATCACAACTGACGACGAAAAATGGCATTAAAAACGCAAGAATTACGATAGCATAAAATATTGCGGATATCTTCATCATATCCTCCCTTTCTTTTATTTTTTCTTCATATTATAATCACTTTTTACTGTCAAGCAAATTTCTTTGCTTATCTTGTTTAGTTTTTGCCTTAAACCTCATTTATTCTTCAAGTTTAATATGAATTTGATCCTACTCAAATTATTGTTATAACGCCAAGATTTATTTATTATGAGTGCTAGGTTTGATTTTCCATCCATCCCAAAATTTCCTCATAGATTTTCTTTTGCCAATCTGATATTTTAGGTTGAACTTCCAGTTGAATTAGATCACAATAAGGATTTCCATCTGAGAGATTTGGCATTAAATACTTACCTAGAACAATATTTTTAGATAAGCTGGGATAAATGAGAGCAGTTCGTTTAGCTTGGAAGAATTGTGAATAAGCAAACAATTGATATAAATCGGAAGAATCAGGACTGTTATCAGAACCGATTTTCCACTTTGTATCCAAAATGAAAGTTTCACCTTCTGGACTTTGAATCACAATATCAGGTTTGATATCTTTGCGATTGTTATTTGTGTTCCAGAAAGGCATAGGGTATTGTGCTGTAACAATATAGCCATTATTACATTGACGAAACATCTTAGCTAAACTGGAGTAAATAAATCTTTCCCATAATAAGTTCATATCAAACATCAAAGCCAGAACAGAATTTTTACCTGCTTGCAGATCAGGATGTAAGTTTGAAAAAAGTAATTGAGCAATATCAATGGCATTCTTATAGCTTTGTGATTTTCTGGTATAATGCAATTTTGAAAAAGTGCTTACGGAAATTTGTTGATCTGTTACTTCCGGAAAATTTAATTCTATAGCAGCTGCTCTATCCAGAATAGCTCTCTTTTGAGAATAATTTTTGATTAATTTAAGGGTCTGGAAAAATATCCAATGCCAGATATGGTCATAATTATAAACATTCGTGTTAGTATAGAATCTTTCTTGATGGACTATGTTTTTAGATAAATGTTTGGGAAAATCAATGGCTCCTTTCAAAGCAATTTGATTAATTGCTTGTTTTTTATATTGTTTAAATAAACCGGTGCGAATTAAATACTCAAGTTCACCTAAGAAAATAGCAAAGTAGAGTTCTAAAATTGAATTATCGCGCAATTTCAACATTCCATAACTGGGTGCTGTAACATCAAACATTCCAGTTGCTCTTAGCATATCTATAAGAATGTTTCTCCACTGTTTCTTTTCTGAATCATTACTTTTATCAATCTTAGGTAGAATTTCAATTTGGAGATTACCAACCTGAATTACACCCACATAATTACAAAATCTTACACCATTTCTGGTCAGATCAAAATATTTCTTTTTATTATTATAATAAAAGTGTTCCAGTGCTGTCCGATGATCTTTTGTAAAAAGCCCGCCATCTATAGATTTAGAGCCAACTTCCAAGCTATCATATTCAAAAACGCTAAATATTGATTTCAATTTTCTTATTCTTTTTCGTTTTCTTTTAGCAATGTTTTTATAGCCATTACAAATTCTGATTCATCCATATCTTCATCTTTTATTAAATGAAAACGAGGGCGATCATCATAATCACTTATATCAATTTTCGTTTTGGTATAAAGGTCTTGATTGGATGGCTCATCTTTTACAAAACCTTTCCCCAAAATAAGCTGTAATTTTTCATCATTACCATAGAAATATTCTTGTAATAAGGGAATAATTTCATTGAAAAATATATGCTTTAAGCTAAATTCGCCCTTGGCAACTTGCAGAAAATAGCTATGCCCTAATAAATGATCCTTATCCAGAAGACCTTCAATACGCTGATTAAGAACTTCCAAAAGCTTGCCAAGATTTATATCTACATTATCTACTGTAGCAGTTTTATCTTCAAATAAACTGTAGTCAGGAGTCATTTCTATAAAACTGAATCTGCGCCTGAGAGCTGTATCCAATGCTTCTACACTTCTGTCGGCTGTATTCATTGTTCCGATAATGTATAAATTGGCAGGAACACTGAATTTTGTTTTACTATAGGGTAAAGTAGGACTTAGAGCTTCTTCATTTCCTGCTCTTTTATCCTTTTCAATCAGAGTAATCAATTCTCCAAAAATTTGAGAAACATTGCCTCTGTTAATTTCGTCTATAATCAACACATAATTATCTATGCTGGTTTTTTGTTCATCAAACCCAAAATCTTTCTTAAGCAGATTTATTATACCCTGATAATATGTCCACAAGCTTAACGGTTCATTCCTTTTTAATAAAACAGAGGTTAATTTGTCCCTGGTTACAATAGTTTTCTGCTTTAGTTCAGTTCCATAATGCAAAGTAATGTTATCACCCGATAAAGAAAGACCAAATTCTTCGCCTTCAGGAGTTTTATATTTCCGCTCAAAATTTTCTTTTTTAGCTAAATCATTCTTTAGTTTGTTGTATGCATCTCTCAAACTGCTTTCCCAAAGTAATGATGCTCTATCACATAGCTGTTTGAAAATTCCCGGGACAATTTCATAACTTAAAGTATTATTCTGATCTTCTTTAATAACAGGTTTTATGCCTTCCACGAAGTCCTCATAGCTTAAACTCTGATGAAAGGTTATAAATACAATACGACCTTCCTCTTCCAGCTCTCTATACCTTTTTGTAATTTCTTTTCTATCAGCTTCTTTGTTATTGTTCTTACCCTTCATAAATTTAGGGTCTATGATTTCTACTGCTTTATTAATGGAATTATAGGTTTTACCCGTGCCAGGGGGTCCGTATAAAATCAAGTTTAATTCAAGATTGGGGTTATTGTCGGTAGAAGAAGATTCAGAAGAAATAGAATAACTATAATCTATTTCTTTTACTCCCATATCTTGGAATAATTCTTCATAAAAATAGTTTAAACCTTCACGAGTGGATTTGTTTTTAGTTTTTTCAGTTAGAGTTTTATTAGGGAATCTTTTTTTAGAGTTACATTGCCATTCACCTTTAAGCTTCCAATCTACTTTTCTGCAATGTCTATAATCCTCTTTTGTCTGATCATAATAGTAATCGGAAGCAACTATTCCATAGCCACCAAGAATTTTTTCCCCCAATTTTACAAATATTACATCCCCTGGTTTCATATTTGCTTTCAAGTCCCAAAGGCATTTCTCATCATTTCTTTTATCCTTAGCTTTATTAGGATCATCTCGTAGAATATTTTCAATTTCCTTTTTATCATTATACTTTCTAAGGTCCCCTACTTTGTTCCAACCTACTGCCATAATATTTGAGTTATAAAATTCTTCCCATTTTTCTGCATTGCGACCTGGAGAAAATAACCAATATTTCCTACTTGTATTATTACCTTCTTTCACACTGTTGCCTTTACTCTGAGTTTTATCTTTATCTTTATCTTTATCTTTATTATTACTGTTCCATATCCAAGCATCATAAGAGATTTTATAAAATGGTTCATTGACCTTAGCCCGGACTTCATTAAGAATTTCATTATATTCAATATAATTAGTGAATTCAGTTTTAATATTTTTACCCTCTTTCAAATATGGAATAGTTTGCTTGTCTAAGCAAAGATAATTTTCCGGATCAATCATAAACAATCCTTGTGTTAATTTTGGTTTTCCAACACCTTTTATTTGGAGGATATCCAGAAAATCAGCATCGGTTATTGTATGTTCAATTGCCTTGAAGAAAAAATCCCATAAACGGTTAATTTCATTTTTATTCCTCTCTTTTTTATCAGGGAAAAATCTAACATTTACTCCATTAGTAAGTGGAATTCCATTTATATCTTCAGGTTTTGGTAAACCCAATTTTGAAGTAATCTTTTGCAATACCGCAAGAGATTTTTCACTTTTATACTTATAGATGTGAAAAAAGAAAGTAAAAGGGTCTATTTCCGAGAGCTCAATTGCGTTACCATCAGAGATACCTGTAACTCCTACATCTTTAAGTAAGTTAATTAAATCTTGCTGGTGCTCTTTCTGTCCCTTTAAATAAGTTACCAATTCTTTGTGAGTTTGCACCCAAGTAAATTGACTATCCGCCATTTTCTCCTCCCAAACTATTTTTTTCCCTTTTAGATCTTTAAAATTATCTGTCAATCACTTTTTTGGCAGTCAGTTGAAAATGGTAAGGTAGAACTTTTGCAGTGGCAAAAAAAATAGCGGTTGACAGAGAAGGTATATCGATTATATTGGTTATATAAATAGATATTTTAAAGGGCAATAATAGGGATTTATTATAGTACTTTGTTCTTTTACACAGTTCATAGGGGGTGAAATGGTTTCGACAGGGAATCAGAGTGCTCGAAATGCATACCGGAGATTGTTATACCACTCCGTTAACAAGTAACAAAAACGCAAATTAACTGCAAACAATAATTACGCTTTAGCAGCATAAGCTGCTAACGTTCAACTTCTTCGGTCCGTCGGAAGAAGATTGGGCGTCGGAACAGTACGGATGCGGTAGAACTGATTGCTGATATGTTCTACCTAAGATAAATCGGCTGCAGGAAAGCAGGTCTGATTGTCTTTCACTGCTTTTCTTAAGATAAAGACAACTACGTATGTAGATTTTCGGGTGATCGGTTTTCTGGACGCGGGTTCGATTCCCGCCACCTCCACCAAAAAAGCAAACTCATTAACATTGAAAAATATTACTGGACAAATAGGTCACCTACCAAAGTATGGTGCTATAAAATCATCTGGAGGATGAAATGCCGTTAACACCTGAGGCTAAACAAGCTATCATGGCAGAGTTTAAACTCCATGAATCAGACACAGGCTCGCCGGAAGTTCAAGTTGCTTTGTTAACTCAAAGAATAAAAGATATTACAGAGCATCTAAAAGAACACCCAAAGGATTTTTCCACTCGGCGTGGCTTGTTAAAACTGATCGGGCAACGCAGGCGTTTACTTGATTATTTAAAAAAGAAAGATATCACTAGATATCGAAATTTAATCAAGGCGCTTGGCATAAGGAAATAAACTCTTAGTGTATCTATAGTTTAGCATTAATACTGAACTTTGGATCGCTCAATGCAAGAGAAAGTGAATTTTAGGAATTTACCTATTATTCACTTTCCTTCGCTTTATAATGGGTTGACTAAAAAAATGCTCTGTAGTTAAAATAGAAAGAAGATAATATTATATTTTAAGCAGTTATCGAATGGGAAAATGTCAACCTTAAATAATATAAAGCGGGAGAAATTAGCAATAAGCCAAAAGGTTTACAAAGAAGACCTTTTCGCCTATTGCTTCTTCTCCCGCCAAAATAGAAAAAGGAGAAGTTATGCATAACTTCAATATTACAAGTCGAGAAACCGATTTTTGCGGGCGCAAACTGATTGTAGAAACTGGTAAAATGGCAAAACAAGCTAATGGCAGTGTTTTTATCCAATATGGAGAATCAGCAATTTTAGTTACAGCTACAATGTCTAAAGAACCCGTTGAAAATCAGGATTTCTTTCCCTTAACCGTAGACTACATTGAAAAGATGTATGCAGCTGGGAAAATTCCTGGCGGTTTTTTTAAACGCGAATCTAAGCCCTCTACTGATGCCACTTTAATGGCAAGGGTTATAGATCGTTCAATTCGTCCTCTATTTCCAGAGGGCTTTCGGAATCAAGTTCATATCGTAGTAACTGTTCTATCATTTGATGGAGTAACAGATCCTTCTACGATGGGTATTTTTGGTGCTTCCTTAGCGTTATCGATTTCCGATATACCTTTTAATGGTCCTATTGCAGGTGCTACAGTTGGTTACATTGATGATCAGTTTGTAGTAAACCCCCATTTTGATGAGATTGAATCAAAATCCAAACTCAATCTAACCGTTGCTGGTAGTGATGATTCTATTGTGATGATTGAATCAGCAGCTTCTGTGCTTAGCGAAGAAACGATGTTAGAAGCTGTCTTTATTGGCCATAATGAAATTAAAAAGCTATGTTCCTTACAAAAAGATTTTATTTCTGCTTGCGGAAAAGAAAAGGTGGAAGTTGTTATAGATAGCATTCCAGAAGAGATAATGAACAGGGTGGAAAATGCCTTTGGTCTAAAAATAGCTGAGGCAGCCGTTATTTTTGGTAAACAAGAACGTCAGGATGCCTTTGATGCAGCTGAAGCAGAAATGGTAGAAATGTTTACAGCAATAGAAAAAGATGCCTGGGAAGAAAAAGAGAAATATTATCAAAAAGCATTTGAGGAACTTATCCGTCGTTATGTTCGCGATTCTATACTAAAAAAACATCATAGAGTAGATAGTCGCGGAACTGATGACCTCCGTGATATTACCTGTGAAATAGATATCTTACCAAGAGTGCATGGTTCAGCTTTGTTCACTCGTGGTGAAACGCAATCTTTAGGAACCCTTACCTTGGGTGGTGGAATTGATGAACAAATGATAGATGGCTTGGAAAACGAATACAAAAAGAGCTTTTTCCTGCACTATAATTTTCCGCCCTATAGTGTTGGCGAAGCAGGTAAGATGGGCCCTACGGGGCGTCGTGAACTGGGCCATGGTAATTTAGCAGAAAGAGCGCTGAAAGCTGTTTTACCCGATAAAGATGTTTTCCCCTACACTATTCGTGTGGTAGCCGATACTCTGGAATCTAATGGTTCATCCTCAATGGCTTCAGTTTGTAGTGGATGCTTAGCTTTGATGGCTGGTGGTGTTCCTATAAAAGCTCCAGTTGCAGGAATTGCAATGGGATTAATTATGGAAGATAAAGACTATGTGGTTTTAACCGATATTATGGGTTTGGAAGATCACTTAGGAGATATGGATTTCAAGTGTGCCGGAACTCGTGAAGGTATAACTGCTATGCAGATGGATATTAAAATATCTGGAATCACCAAAGAAATTATGCAGATAGCACTTAATAAAGCAAAGATTGCACGTTTGAGAATATTGGATATTATGTCTGAATGTATTTCCGAACCGAGAAGTGATCTTGCTCCTTGGGCACCTCGAATTGAATCTTTCAAAGTACCTATTGATAAAATTGGTGAGATAATTGGACCCGGTGGTAAGATGATCAAATCAATTATTGAAGCTTGTCAGGTACAGATAGACATTCAGGATGATGGAACAGTGAGAATATTATCTCCGGATAAAGCATCTATCACAAAAGCTAAAGAGATGATAAGAGGAATTGCTGTTGATCCAGTAGCTGGCGATATGTTTGAAGGAGAAGTTACACGGATTGAACCATACGGAATATTTGTTAAAATTCTAGGCGGAGCAAAAGAAGGAATGGTACATATCTCTGAAATGCATACAGGTCGGATAAATCATCCTCTGGATATGGTTAAAATCGGAGATAAAGTTCAAGTTAAAGCTCTAGGAATGGATAAAGGTAAGCTCTCCTTATCGATGAAAGGTGTAGCTGGTAATCCTGAACCCAATCCTAATTCTTCCAGAGAGAATGCTCAAAAGTATCATAATCAAAACTATAACAACAGAAATAAGGGTAGAGATAGCGATAGAAATGACTATCGCCGTCGTCGTTAATAATAAATAAAAAATGATAGAGGAAAAAATGGACTACAAAATTGCTGATATAAACCTGGCAGATTGGGGCAGGAAAGAAATTGATCTGGCAGAAAAAGAAATGCCTGGTCTGGCAGCTTTGAAAGAAAGTTATAGTGAAAGAAAACCCTTAGCCGGAGCAAAAATAACTGGCAGTTTACATATGACTATTCAAACTGCGGTTTTAATTGAAACTCTTGTAGAACTTGGAGCTCAAGTTCGTTGGGCAAGCTGTAATGTTTTTTCTACTCAGGATAATGCTGCTGCTGCTATTGCTAAAAGAGGAATTCCCGTATTTGCTTGGAAAGGTGAATCACTAAATGAATATTGGTGGTGTACTTGGCAAGCTTTATCCTGGGAAGATGGTCCAGATTTAATCGTTGATGATGGTGGAGATGCAACTTTGATGGTTCACGAAGGTTACCGTTTGGAAGAAATATATAAACAAACAGGAAAGATTCCAGAAATTGATGCGGAAAATGAAGAGATGAAAATTGTGCAGGAATTGATTATTAACGATTTGGAAAAAAAACCGGAGAAATGGCATAAAATTGTAAAACACTTACACGGAGTTAGTGAAGAAACAACAACAGGAGTACATCGTCTTTATCAAAGAAGGGATGAAGGAACTTTACTGTTTCCTGCCATCAATGTTAATGATTCCGTTACCAAATCCAAATTTGACAATCTTTATGGATGCCGCGAATCCTTGGCTGACGGAATAAAGAGAGGAACGGATATAATGGTTGCTGGAAAAGTTGTTATGGTTTGTGGATATGGTGATGTAGGAAAAGGTTGCGCACAATCAATGCGTGGTTTAGGAGCCAGAGTTGTAATTAGTGAAATTGATCCTATTTGTGCGTTACAAGCAGCAATGGAAGGTTATGAAGTTAATACTGTTGAGAACATGCTGGAAATTGCTGATATCTTTATTACTGCTACAGGTAATTGTGATGTTATTCGGGTTGACCATATTTTAAAAATGAAGAATAACGCTATTGTATGTAATATTGGCCACTTCGACAACGAAATTCAAGTAAATAAACTCTATGAAATGGAAGGTGTGGAGAAGGTTAACATTAAACCTCAGGTAGATTTAATCAAGCTCCCTAATGATACAACTATTATCTTACTGTCTGAAGGGCGGTTAGTTAATCTTGGCAATGCTACAGGGCATCCTTCATTTGTGATGAGCTGTTCTTTCAGCAATCAGGTTTTAGCCCAAATTGAACTCTGGCAAAATGAGCATAATATTGATGTGTACACTTTGCCCAAACAAATGGATGAAGAAGTTGCTCGTTTACATCTTCCCAAGTTAGGAGTGAAATTAACTCAACTCTCAAAAAAGCAGGCAGAATACATTAATGTACCTATTGAGGGCCCATATAAACCTGAATATTATCGCTATTAAGATATGGCTACACACAAACCTGTATATATAGATGAATTATATGGTGAACTTGAGCTTTTCACAGATGACAGAAATTGGGTGGTAGTGCATACCAAACCACGCTGTGAAAAGAAAGTTGCCGATTACGCTAAAAAGAATCAGATCACTTATTATCTACCCCAATATACCGATAAGCGTGTATATCAAAGGCGCAAGGTAGATGTGGATAAGATTCTTTTCCCCTCCTATATTTTTGTGGGAATTGATTTCAAAAACAAGCAGGAATTACTGATATCTGGTTATACTGTCAATTTCCTGAAAGTGAATGCTCAAAAAGAACTGGTAGATGAATTGAGGGCAATCTATTATGGTAGGCAAACAAAGGTGGAAATGCAACCTGGACTTTGGCTTGAAAAAGGATTGGAAGTAGAAATTGTAAACGGTCCTCTAAAAGGGATTCACGGTGTAGTGGAAAACCAATCTAAGCTCACGGAAGTGCGTTTACAAGTAAATATCTTAAGGCAGGCAGTTTTGGTTAAAGTTAGCACTGAAGATATTAAGATTATCGGTGAATATGAAGTTGTGGAGATAGATTAATGAAAATATTGATCACAGGTGGAGCAGGTTTTATTGGATCAAATGTAGCAGATACATATCTAAAAGCAGGGCATAAAGTGATAATTGTGGATAATTTAGTAACTGGTAAACGAAGAAACATAAATCCTGAAGCCGTATTTTACGAGATGGATATTTGTGATGAAAACTTATCCCAAATCTTTGATAAGGAGAAACCAGATATTGTAAATCACCATGCAGCGCAGATTAGTGTTCCACTTTCAGTTGAAAATCCTCTTATGGATATCACAAGCAATGTATATGGTTGGGTGAATGTACTTCAGAATTGCATAAACAGTGGGGTAAAAAAAGTAATCTATATCTCCTCTGGAGGTGCTATTTATGGTGAAGCAGAAGAATATCCTACTACAGAAACATATAATCCTAAGCCCCTATCCATTTATGCTATTAATAAAAGTGTAGGGGAGGATTATTTATATTTCTATCGTTATCAATATGGGCTTGAATATACTATTTTACGTTATGCCAATGTTTATGGTCCCCGTCAAATTTCCAGTGGAGAAGCTGGTGTTGTATCTCTTTTTACTGAAAAATTATTGAAAGGTGATATACCTACAGTTTATCGTTATGATGGTGAACCAGATGGAATGATTAGGGATTATGTATATGTAGGAGATGTAGTTAAAGCTAATTTACTTGCTTTGGAAATAGGTGAGGGAGATGCATTTAATATTGGAACTTGCCTTGAAACCAAAACCAGAGATTTATATTGGGAAATTGCTAACCAGTTAGGTGTAAACGAAGAACCACATTACGGCGTTGCTCGAAAAGGGGATTTACACCGTTCCTTACTTTCATATGAAAAAGCAAAAAGAGTATTGGGTTGGGAACCCAAAATAGGCCTTAGTGAAGGTATTTCACAAGTTATTAAGTACATTAAGGAGCTCAAATGAAAATTGCAGTTATTGGTAGTGGCTATGTAGGTTTAACTACAGGTGCCTGTTTTGCAGAAATGGGGAACACGGTTATCTGTGTAGATAAGGATGAAGCTAAAATAAAGTTACTCAATTCGGGTAAAGTTCCAATATTTGAGCCAGGTTTGCAAGAAATGATCAGTCGCAATATGGCTGCAAAACGTATTATTTTTACTTTAGACCTCAAATATGCTGTTCAAGAATCACATATTATCTTTATTGCAGTTGGAACTCCTCCTGGAGAAGATGGTTCTGCTGATTTACAATATGTAATTTGTGCTGCTGAAGAAATTTCTGGTTGTATGAATGAGCCCAAAATCATAGTTAATAAATCCACTGTTCCAGTTGGGACTGCAGATATAGTGCGTGCCAAAATTCAAGAAGTTCTCGATTCTCGTGGTTTGGAACTACCTTTTGATGTTGTATCCAATCCTGAATTTTTGAAAGAAGGCGCTGCAATAGATGATTTTATGAAACCTGATAGAGTTGTTATCGGTACAGATAATCCTGAAGCTGGAGAAATTATGCGAACCTTATACGAACCGTTTTGCAGAACTAATGATAGGGTTTTGATTATGAATATTCGTTCAGCTGAAATGGCAAAATATGCAGCTAATGCTTTTTTGGCTACAAAGATATCATTTATTAACGAAATATCTCGTCTTTGCGATGCTTATGAAGCAGACATATCAGAAGTTCGAAATGGAATGTGTAGTGATTCTCGAATCGGTTACAAATTCATTTTTCCTGGAGTTGGTTATGGAGGCAGTTGTTTCCCCAAAGACATAAAAGCCCTTATTTATATGTCTCAAAAAGTGGGTTACAATCCTCTTATCTTAACAGCGGTGGAAGAAGTTAACAACTATCAGAAGAGGGTTTTAGTGGAAAAAGTAGTTCGTCATTTTGGTAGTAATTTATCTGGAAAAACCTTTGCAGTTTGGGGTTTAGCTTTTAAACCACAAACAGATGATATGCGAGAAGCACCTTCCATAGTAATCATCAATGAACTTCTTGCTATGGGAGCAAAAATAAAGGCCTATGATCCTGAAGCTATGGACGAAGCCAAAAAGATATTCGGGAACAATAATGTTGTAACTCTTTGTGCTGATGAATATGAAACCCTTAAAGATACAGATGCAATGTTACTAATTACAGAATGGCATCAGTTCCGTTATCCAGATTTCGAAAGGATGAGTAAAATTATGCGTCAAAAAGTTATCTTTGACGGGCGTAATCAATATAATCCCAAAGCTATTAAAGAGATGGGTTTTAGCTATTATGGGATTGGTAGAAGATAGTAATAATAAATATTTATTAGCAGCAGATAAAAAAATTGTCTTGACGGAAAGTCCTTCCATCAAAACTTGGTAAAATATTGTTATAATTAGAAGGAGAACTAATGGTAAAACTGAGATTAAGAAGGATGGGAGCAAACGATCAACCCTTCTATCGTATAGTGGCAGTTGATTCTCGCGAAAAACGAGATGGAAAATATATTGAATGCGTTGGTTGGTATGATCCAAAACCCGACCCTTCCAAAATAAACATAGATACAGAGCGTGCCATTTACTGGTTAAGTGTTGGTGCACAACCATCTGATACTGTTTCTTCATTGTTAAGAAAAGCAGGTATACTTCAAATTTGGCACGAACGGAAACTTGCAAACCAGAAAACTGCGGATGCAGAAAAATAAATAGATTAGCTGAGGTGAAAAATGAAAGAACTGATTGAATTCATTGTTAAAGCTCTGGTTGATGATCCTTCGGAAGTGAATATTACCGAGATCACTGGCGACAAAATAACCCTTTATGAGCTTAGGGTTTCGAAAGCTGACATTGGAAAGGTTATTGGCAAACGGGGTAGAACCGCAAGTGCCATCAGAACAATTATTAATGCCGTTAGTACAAAACAGGGGAAGCGTGCCGAGCTCGAAATTATCGAGTAAATGAATCATCCTTTTTTAACTGGAATAGGCAAACTGGGTAGGCAGGATGCAGATGGCTTTCATCCTGTGATGATCAAGCCAGAATTCATAGCTGTGTTTTCTGAGCTTGAAGAATTGTATTTGATCTTTAACAGCGATAGAGTGTTTTATGTAACTATCAGTGAGAGAAAAATAAAGGATAAAAAAACCTGGATTAAACTGAAAGAAGATGGAATCGCTGAAGAGCAATATCTACATAAAGATGTAGTAATTGCTATTGATGCACAAGATACTGAATCAAAAGGTACATCGTTGGATTATCTTTTAGGTTATCAAGCTATTTTTGCAGATGAAGAATTTGGAATAATAGAGGACTTCTTTTTCAATGGCGCTCAGCAGGTTTTACAGATTGTGGATAAGAATAAAATTGAATATCTAGTTCCTTTTGTTGATTATTATATAGATACGATCCTTAACAATCCTGGCTGTGTAATTTTGAAAAATGCATTAGAGCTCATTGCCTTTTATCGGGCAGAAGCAAAATCGAAATGATCTTTGAAGTACTTTCTCTTTTTCCGGACTTCTTTTCCGGCTTTTTAACAAGCAGCATTATATTTAGAGCGATAGAAAATGAGCTGCTACAGGTGAAACTGACGGATTATCGCACTTATTCTAAAAATAGACATCATCAAGTAGATGATTATCCCTATGGTGGCTTTCCCGGTATGGTTATTCAAGCACAGCCAATTTATGATGCTTTGCAAGAACTTTTGCTGGAAGGAAATGCTCCAGTTATATATTTTACTCCTCAAGGTAGAAGTTTAAATCAGCAGATACTGCAAAACTATACATCCTATGAACGGATAATCCTCCTCTGTGGTCACTACAAAGAAATTGATCAAAGAGTTCGAGACCTTTGTATTTCGGATGAAATTTCTATAGGAGATTATGTTTTAAGCGGAGGAGAAATTCCAGCACTTGTTTTTATGGATGGAATTAGCAGATTGCTACCAGGAGTACTAAGTGATATAGAAAGTGCAAATAGTGATTCTTTCAGCAGTGGGGGATTGGGTTTTCCCTGTTATACACGACCTGACATATTTATGGGTTTAAAAGTTCCGGATATTTTACTTAGTGGCAACCATAAATTGATCAAACAATGGGCAAGTGAACAGGGTATATTACTTACAAGAACTCGCAGACCAGATTTGATAAAGTAAGACAAGCAAGCAGGAAGAAAGAAACCTGAACTTATGCGTGATTGCAAGGAATATGCCTGAAGGGAAATTATATCTCTGTGGGCCTTATCTTATTGTAGCAATGCATCTAATGAGGATAGAAATAACAGGGCGGTTTATAGAGAATTTATTTTTAGTCCGTTCTCCCTTGATCACAATAGGTTTTTTCTCCCGAGTATATATATGGGAGGAACCCAACAAATGGATATTCTGCAACAAGTTGGCAGAGACCAAATCAGAACAGACTTACCGGATTATCGCGTTGGCGATACCGTAAAGGTCCATTATAAAATTAAAGAAGGAAATAAGGAACGCATTCAGGTCTTTCAGGGTATCGTTATTCAAAAAAAAGGCGCTGGCGTTTCAAAAACTTTCACTGTACGTAAAGTTTCCAGTGGTGTTGGTGTGGAGAGGATATTTCCCCAAAATTCACCGAATATTGATAAGCTCGAAATAGTTCGGCATGGTCAAGTACGTAGAGCCAAACTATTTTATCTTCGTAGCGCTCAAGGGAAAGCTGGAAGAATCAAAGAAAGAAGAAGATTCACTGTATAGTTACTTAAAGAAACTCAATCTTAGCCCCTTCATTATTAATTGGAAGGGGCTTTATTTTTTAATACAATACCGATTTCAGCTCCCTACTTTAAAATACTATATTGAAATTGCTGAATTTTAGTATAGCATCACGGAAATGCTGGTCCGGTGATAATGATCTCAACCTTCTTTTTTGATTCTAAATATTGGAACAGCCACAGCCCAAAAGGAGATATATATGGATACCAGATTATTTTATAACAGTCCCAATGGTTTTTTCCACCTCGTAATTGAAATATTTGAAGAGACCATTATCAGTATAAATTTCTGCAGTAATCAAATTTCCAGCCAACCTGTTGAACCCCTGGAAAAAGAAATCTGTCATCAGTTTGATCTCTATTTTGAAAGTAAGAGCAAAGATTTTGATCTTCCTTTTTTTGCGACGGGAACTGTTTTTCAACTCTTAGTTTGGGAAGAAGTTATGAAAATACCATATGGATCTACCATATCATATAAAGATTTAGCTGAAAGGATTGGCAGATCGAATTCTGCCAGAGCTGTAGGTAGAGCTCTAAATCAAAATCCTATTCCCATTCTTATTCCTTGTCATCGGGTAATTGGTTCCAATAAAGATCTAAAAGGTTATGGGGGAGGGTTACCTATAAAAAAGAGGTTGCTTGAACTTGAAGGAAGTGTTACATTATGATTATAGGGATTGGATGTGATATTATAGAGGTTCAAAGAATTCAAAAGGCAATAGAGAATAATCCCCGTTTTTGTGATAAATTGTTTACTGCTGCCGAAATTGAATACTGTTCTCGAAAAGCAAATTCATATCAGTCATATGCAGTTAGGTTTGCAGCAAAAGAAGCTGTTATGAAAGCCTTGGGAACCGGTTGGAGTGAAACAGTAACTTGGTTGGATATTGAAATCATCGTGTCTAAAAAGGGTTTGCCTTCAGTAGTTCTTTCTGGTGAGGCTAAAGAAATAGCTGATAATCTACTGATAAATAATATTCATCTCAGTTTGTCGCATGAAAAGAATTATGCCATAGCTTTCGTTATTATGGAAGCAGTATAAATTATCTGTAAGTTCGGTTCGAAAGTTGCTTCATTCTTAAGAAGTATACTAATGTTTGAGAATAATTAGGAGTATGCCATAAGATGCGTATTAAGAGTATAACAATCATAATATTGGCTTGCTTAGCTTTTATATGGACAAGTTTGAGTGCCGATGATGTTATTATCGGTATAGGCAATCAACAAGAACGAATTCCTTTAGATTTTTTTTATAAGAGTTCTTTATATGAATGCCTCTACTATCAGGATGAACTTGGTTTTTCACAAGGGACCATTTCTAATATTGCTTTTTACAATAATTTTGTAACCAATCTTGCCAATAAGCCTACAAAAATATGGTTAGGAACTACAAATTCTATAGATCTCAATACGGGCTGGATTCCTTCCACGCAATTAAACTTAGTTTTTGATGGGACAGTTAATTATCCTGCGGGTAATCATATAGTTAATATAGAACTGGATTCGCTATTTCAATATACTGGTGGCTCATTAGTTATGATGGTTTTACGTCCTATGGATAATGGTTATTTTTCCAGTAGTGACAAATTTTACTGTCAAACCGATACAGTTAATCGAGCGCGTAAAGCATATAATGATAATGAATTACTTGATCCAGCTAATCCTCCTGTTTCTGCTAATCCTAATGGTCAATTTCCTAAAGTTAAATTTACTTATACCAGTCAAAACATTGCTACAGATCTGGCTTGTCCATCAATAAATGTTAATTCATCTGTAACTTTGGGCACAGTTGAAGAAGTGCAAGTGCAAATCAATAATTATGGCTATGTAGATCAGAATAATTACACTGTAAGGGTAAGAAATGAAGATGGAGATGTTTTAGTTTCTGCTCCTGGAAATCCTATAGGAGCAGGTCAAGTAATAAATCAGACCTTATTGTGGGTTCCTTCTACTCCCGGAAATTATTCTATATGTGCTGAAGTTCTTGTTACTGGTGATGAGGATTTAACTAATAATATCTCACCAAGTGTTCGAGTTTCAGCTTTTGAAGAAGGTTATATTCTCTTTACTGTAGGAATAGGCAATCTCTCTGGATATTTACCGTTAGATTTTACCTGGCCAACAAGTTTGTTTGAAACTATCATTTATGCTCCGGAAATGGAATCGGAAGGTGTGATTACTCATCTGACATTTTACAACAGCTTTGTTCAAAGCATTGCCAATAAACCAGTTATTATTTGGCTGGGGGAAACAGACCTTGTGAATCTACCTCTGAATTGGATTCCAAGCACACAGCTTACAATGGTATATTACGGAAATATGTCTTTTCCTGTAGGGCAGAATGAAATAGTTTTTCCGCTTTCTCCACAATATCATTACCAAGGTCAAAACCTAGTTCTAATGGTTCAGCGTCCATTTGATTATCAGGTTTTTAATACCGATAATAAATTTAAAATGCAGTCAGGAGCGATACAACGCACCAAATATATTTATAGTGACCAACAGGAACATAATCCAGCAGCTCCACCTCCTTTTGCATTTGATTCATATCAATACCCCCAAACTGGATTTATTATGCGTCCAGCGAATAGCGGTTATTTAAGAGGCACTGTTAAAAACGGAACTGCCTTAGTTTCCGAGGCATCAGTTACTGCGGATGGCATTCAAACTACCTATACATCTTCTCTGGGAACATATTCATTACTTCTAAGCAGTGGGCTTCATACCGTTACAGCATCCTGTACTGGATTGCACACTGTTACCAAACAAGTGAATATTATTGCAGGGGAAGTTACTAATGAGAATTTTAACCTGGATGGAAGTCCGGTTAACGATCAGGAAACACCTCAGCTTACAACTTCATTCAAAGGGATTTATCCGAATCCGTTTAATCCAGAGGCAACTCTTTCCTTCAGCATTGACAAGAATAATACTCCTGTTACGATAGAATTGTATAACATCAAGGGTCAAAAGATGAAAACCCTGGCAAATGCAATTTATGATAAGGGTGAATTTCAACTTAAATTTTCAGCACAGGAGCCAAATAGTAATGAACTTGCATCCGGAATCTACTTTATTCGTCTTTTTACTCCCGGATACAATAAAACTGTGAAAGCTCTATTGCTGAAGTAAGAACCAATATATAGCAACTAATCCTCTATTGATCACTGTGTAGCATTTATTCAAACGCAATTATCAAGTAGATGAGTAATACGGCTGAAGTTAATCCTTCCTTAATGATATACGGTGAAGCTGAGGTAGTATTCCTTGGCATTTTGCCCAGTAGCTCCACGGTATCTCCACGGTAGATAGTAAGCAGTAGGCAAACGAGATTTCTGAATAGACTTTACATATGAAATGTGAGGTATAGAATATATATAACTGAATTAAATAGATTAAATAATTGGATTATAGAACATAATAAGTATACAACATTAACCATCTGAAGAATATACTGAAAGATACTGGAATATTTTTTTACATTTCCTGAACAGCTTGGGAAATTTGGGAATGGAGATAACTGGCAAGTGCCATTTTATCTTTGTATATTTCATCGGTTGGTAGAATTGGAGGAAGTATTTGTAACTTCACTTCAGCAGAATGAATCTTCTTATCAATTTCGTATATTCGCCAGCTTCCTTTGATTGCTAATGGTACAATAACTGCTTCTGACATAATAGGAAGTCTTAGACTACCCAAATGAAACTTACCAACAAGATCACTCCTGCTACGAGTTCCTTCTGGAAAAATAACCAGCGGATTACCTTTTTTAATGAGTTCAGCACTTTTTTTAAAAGTTTCCATTGCCTTACGGGGATTTCTTCTGTCAATAAAAGTGCAGGGAATTTCTTTCATCCATTGGCTCAGTATCGGAATTTTAAATAATTCTTGTTTTGCAACAAAACCAGTATGAATGCCTAAAAAACCAAGAATAAGGGGAATATCAAACAAGCCCTGATGATTGCTGACAAAGCAAATATTATTAACTCTAGGTAGATTTTCTTTTCCTGAAACACGAACTTTACTACCTGTAGATAAGATGACTATTCTTGCCCAAGAGCGAGATATTTTTTTTAGCAGGTACTGGGAAACCCTTTTGGGCAATATAATCTTGGCGATAAAATAGAATACATAAATCACCAGATAGAACAATAAAAATAAACAGAACGCAATTTGCCAAAGCAGCGATTTCATAATAGTATGTTTCTAATAACTAAGGGTTACCCATTCTTCATAGATGTCTTTAAGAGATGTAACCCAGCCCTGGTTTTTTAGAGCATAATCAATTACATCCCAGTATAATTTACCCCAAAATGGATAATCTATAGGATCAAAAGTTGTATTATGCCAAAGTAATGAAAGATGGGACTGGTATTTTTCTGCGATATCAATCAAGCGTTTTAAAGAACGCTTAGCGGAAAAATAACTCAAATTCATTGCTTTGGGCGAATGAAGAGTTGTATCCATTACAATAAGTGGAATTTCCAAAACTCGAAAGGGTCGATTTTCGGCTATGTTGAATGGATAAAAAGGAAAAGATATCCCAGCACGAAAACCAATATGCTCCCAATATCCTAAAGTAGAATCATATTTTATTCCAGCATCTTCCAAAATGGAGAAACTCTGTTGATAGTTGAAATGTAGATAGTGAGTTCTGAAGCCAGTAGGATTAAAACCTAATTCTCGTAGATTGGAAAGCTCCTCTGCTAAATATAATGGATCAAATGCTGATTGGGGACTTCCATGTAAACCAATATCTTGTTCAGCCAGTAAGTCCATAATTTGTACTCTTGCTTTTACATCACCGATATAATTTTGCCTCTTATCAGGGAAATCGGTACGCGCTAATAAGAACCAGGTTGAACGAACTTCTCTTTCGGTTTCCCTTCTTACTAAAGTGCGCATTGTTTTCCATGGATTATATATCAGGTTTTTATGCCATAAATGTCCACCAATTTTATAAGTGGCATTCAGAGGACGCTTTAAAAATGTTTTCAGATTATATTTAAAGACATCAACTTTGGCAGACCCACCCCAATAATCCCAATAGTCAATATCGTGTGATAAAGATACGGCAAATCGTTTTTTCTCTGCCCAGCTAATTTCTCTAATAAATTGTGGACAGTATATCTCCATTGCATATAAGAGCATTTGGCAATAAACATCAACTACAGGTATTTCAGTAAAATCCCACCGGTATTGCAAACTTTGTTTATAATCTATCCTTTCTTTTGAATGTCCATAGTAGTTTAGGATATATTCATGCCAGCAGGTTAAAAAATAAAACCCGCTGGCAATAATATCTTTACGGAAGGAACAGCTCTCATCAGCAAAAGAAAAAATAGCTCCATCCCGAGAAAATAAAAAGGGAATATGCTCATTTTTGAACTTGCAAAAATCCACTTTTTCCAAAGGATACAATTCCCTCTTTTCAAAGAAATCCGCTGTATCTATGTTGAAATATATTTTCAATGGATAATCATATTTGGTAGGAACGCCATAATATAAATGTGCTCCTTCAAAATGCTTACCATAAAAGAAGGTAGGATTTAAGCGCAAAATATAGCAGTAGGTGCGCAAAACAAATTCTGCTTTAGGCAGATATTTTTCTGGAACCTTCAATAATATATTGATATTAGGGTATTTTTCCAAAGTTAAGCAGTCCTTTTCTGTTTGCGCTTCGGTTCAACTACCTCAACATTGGGAATCAGTAAGATCTTGATTGCTTCGTAAATTTCCTTCACATAAGTAATTTCCATTCCTTCCAGAATATCCATTGGAAAATCGGAAAGGGTTTCGCGATTTTCTTCTGGAATCACTACTCTCTTTATTCCAGCTCTACGAGCGGCTAAAAGTTTTTCTTTTAGTCCTCCAATTGCCAAAACTTTTCCCTGCAGGGTAATTTCTCCTGTCATAGCAATATCATGACGAACTTTCTGACCCGTGAAAAGAGAAGCTAAAGCTACGGTAAGTGTTAAACCAGCCGAAGGTCCATCCTTAGGGATTGCTCCAGCAGGAAAATGAATATGTATATCGCCTGTTTCAAAAAGTTTAGGAGGTATCATATAAGTGGAGTGATTAGCTTTTAGATAGCTGACGGCAATACGAGCTGATTCTTTCATCACATCTCCCAGAAGACCAGTTAAAATAATATTTCCTTTTCCTGGCATCCGGAGTGTTTCACAAAATAGTATTTCTCCCCCAAAACCTGTCCAGGCAAGACCTGTAGCTACTCCAATCTCTGGTTTGCGATTAGCCAATTCCAAAGTAACTTTACGCGGACCTAAATACTTAGCTATATCATCAGCTTTAATAGTCCATTTTTGTTTTGTTCCCATTGCTACTTCTTTAGCTATTTTCCGAAAAATAGAACCAATTCGTCTTTGTAAATTTCGCACTCCAGCTTCACGCACATAATAACGGATTATTTCTTGCAGTGCAGATTTGGAAAAAGTAATTTTCTCCTTAGCTAAGCCATTATTCTCTTTTTCACGCGGAATTAAAAAATGCCTAGCTATCTCAATTTTATCGTTTTCCAAATAGCTAGTGAATTCTATTATTTCCATTCTATCACGCAGTGCAGGAGGAATAGTATCCAGAGAATTGGCAGTAGTGATAAACAGAACCTCGGATAAATCAAAAGGAAGATTTATATAGTTATCCACAAAGCTGTTATTCTGTTCAGGATCAAGCACTTCCAAAAGAGCAGAAGCAGGATCTCCTCTAAAATCCCGTCCCAGCTTATCAATTTCATCCAACATAAAAACGGGATTAGCTGTTCCCTGTCGTTTGATTTCCATTATTATTTTACCAGGCATAGCTCCAATATAAGTTCTTCGATGTCCACGAATTTCAGCTTCATCATGAATTCCGCCTAGAGACATACGAATGAATTTACGAGAAAGTGCTCTGGCAACTGATCTACCAATAGAAGTTTTTCCTGTTCCTGGAGGGCCAACAAAGCAAAGAATAGGACCCTTTAGATTCCCTTTCAATTTTTTTACGGCTATAAATTCAAGGATACGTTCTTTAGCTTCCTTTAAACCATAATGATCCTTTTCCAGGATACTTTCAATCTTTATTAGGTTAAGACGGTCTTTACTATAAACCTTCCAGGGAAGATTTACAATCCAATCCAGATAGTTTCTAATTACGCTATATTCACTGGAAGCAGGTTGCATAGTAGAAAGACGGTCTAATTCTTCTAAAGCTACTTCTTCTACATAATCAGGTAAATTTTTTTGTGCAATTAGTTCTCGCCATCTAAGAATTTCTTTGCTTACTTCATCTGTTTCACCTAGCTCTCTACGGATAGCATCCAATTGTTCCCGTAAATAATATCGACGTTGATCCTCATTCATTTCCAGTTGGATATTACTTCTTATATGATTTTCCACCTTCATCTGTTTGATCAATTCAGCCAAACAGTTATTTAGATGACGAAACCGCTGTTTTAGATCAAAGGTCTCTAATATTATCTGTCTGTCTTTTATTGGCAGGTCTATATTTCCAGCAATAATATCTGCTACTCTTCCTGCTTGTTTAATGTTATTAAGACCAGCAATCATTTCCCGATTTAATATATTGCTTTCTTGAGCGATTTTTTCCAGTAATTCTATGGCTACAGTACGATATGCTTGAATTTCCGTATCTTCGTCCATTTGCTCAGGTATTGCTTCTACATCAACCATGAAATAAGGTGTTTTCTGGACAATTTTTTGAAGTTTGACGCGGGTTGATCCCTGAAGTAACATACTTATTGAACCATCCTGATTACGCAGCATACGCAAAATAGTTACTACTGTTCCAACTCGTGCAAGTTCAACTTCTCCAGTATCATCTTTTTCTTCATCCAGGAAAAAAGCCATTAGTTTATCGTTGGCTAATGCATAGTCAATTACGAGCTTAGATTCTTCATCCGATACTACCAGTGGCATAAGCAAGTAGGGAAACATTACTACATTGCTCATATGCAAAACTGGTAAGGTTCTTGGTATTTTGTTTGTAGTAAAATCCACATTATCTCCCAGTATTCAAATTCTTATTGTCTTTCCTTAAATAGTTTTAAGGAAATCGGTATCATTTATTCCAGATACAATTTTATTATAATTCATCTATAATTTAATGCAAGTTTACAAATAAGCAAATTTCTGTTTTACTTAATGCTGAACAGCTATATAAAGTGCAGTTGCCAGTTTTACCAGATTATCATCTGTCAGTTTCAAGCTTTCAGATAATTTCATGGCAATGTTCTTCATAACTATATAAGCAGCTTTACTGTCATAATTGGCAAAGCTGTCAAAATCTGTCTTTGTTAATGTATATAGCTCACAATCGGTTGTAGCTATAATATTTGCAGTTCGTGGCCCATTTCCCAAAACACCATTCTCTCCAAAAGTGGGAAATGAATCCCCTTCCAATTTTGCTAAAACCTTTTCCGTCCAAAATTGATCTGTATCAAAACCTTTAACCAGATCTTTGGTAACTTGCACACAACCCTTTACCAAAACATAAATCTGATCGCCCTCAGTGTTTTCCTTTATAATTACAGTGCCCTTGGGAACTAACATCTGTTTAAAACATGGCTGCAAATATGTAAGAGCTTCAATGGTAATATTATTAAATAGGGGAACTTTAGATAATGTATCCAGGTCTATCATTTAATTATCCTTCTACACCATTAAAATAGCATAATCATTAGTTTGCAGTTCAATATCACGGTTCGGTTTCCATCGTACATTGTTTTTCTCTTCCCTTATAATCTTCTGACTTTTAGCTAGGGCATATTGGATAAATTGGTCAATACCACTGTTATCTTCCGTGAAAATAGAAGATAATTCCAATTCTGGTTCTTTGGTAAATAAACCTAACAGCAAATATCCACATTCCTTATAATAATAATCGGATAGTTCTCCAAAACTTTTGCTCACAAATTCCGTAGGAATTCTTTGCGTAATGATATGATTATTTTTATCTTGCGCAAGCTGACAGATTACTGTCAGATAGTTTGTATCAGTTACATTATTAGCTAAAATATAGCCACCAATATCATCCCAAACAATAA
>Ga0116160_1000623_pt1 | contig 41005 bp, 41 predicted proteins | sample AD_JPNAS2_MetaG_FD_89879 | JGI IMG/M metagenome (GOLD analysis project Ga0116160, IMG submission 89879) | Active sludge microbial communities of municipal wastewater-treating anaerobic digesters from Japan - AD_JPNAS2_MetaG | ecosystem: Engineered > Bioreactor > Anaerobic > Digestate | place...
TACAATCCGAAAACCTTCTTCCCTCACGCGGCGTTGCTGGGTCAGGCTTGCGCCCATTGCCCAATATTCCCCACTGCTGCCTCCCGTAGGAGTCTGGACCGTGTCTCAGTTCCAGTGTGGCCGTTCAGCCTCTCAGCTCGGCTACCCATCGCCGGCTAGGTGGGCCGTTACCCCGCCTACTACCTAATGGGACGCGAACCCCTCCTCAAGCGGATTGCTCCTTTGACCCCTTCGCCATGCGACGTTGTGGTCTTATGCGGTATTAACAACGATTTCTCGTTGGTATCCCCCTCTTGAGGTCAGGTTGTTCACGCGTTACTCACCCGTTCGCCACTAAGAAGTCAACCGAAATCAACTTCTCCGTTCGACTTGCATGTGTTAGGCACGCCGCCAGCGTTCGTCCTGAGCCAGGATCAAACTCTTGAGTTTAAATCCTGATCACACTTCGTCCTCCCGGACTCCGTGCGCTCATTTACTTATTCTGGCCTCGAATCTCTTCTTCTCAGAATCAACTCGACTCCCTTGCGGGTCTTCCAACCCGCTCGGTCATCCTCGAATTACCTTCGTCTTTCCTTTTCCCTTGTCATTCTTTCTTGCACTATATAGTTTTCAAGGTGCGGGGCCGCCGCGTTTCGCTTGTCTTGCGCGACAGCTTTTGTATAATAGCAAACCCGATTCGGAATGTCAATGCCTTTTTTCGCAAGATTTCGATTTTTCTTTAAGTTTGCATCGAAACCGCAAAAAGCATATAATAACGGGAAAACAACGCGTCGGAGGCGTTATGGACTCTCGGCCGGTCGGCTTTTTCGACAGCGGTTTCGGCGGCGCGAGCGTGCTCGCCAAGGCGCTGAGCATGCTGCCGAATGAAGATTATATATACTTTGGAGACGATGCCAACGCGCCTTACGGCGACAAATCGGACGGGGACATCGCGCGATTGACCTTCGCCGCAATGGACGCGCTCGCCTCGTTCGGCGTCAAAGCCATCGTGCTCGCGTGCAACACCGCGACCGCGACCTGCGTGGGCGACGTGCGCAAGCACCTCTCGATTCCCGTGGTGAGCGTGGAGCCCGCCATCAAGCCGGCGTGCGGAACGCCGGGCAGCGGCAAAATACTCATGCTCGGCACGGCCGCCACCACGCGCCTGGCGCGCTACCGCGCGCTGTGCGCGCGCATGCCGCGCCCCGAGCGCATCGTGAGCGTCGCCTGCCCGGGCCTCGTGGAGCGCATCGAACGCGGTTTGATCAGGCCCGGCGACTTCGACGACCTGCTCGATTCCTATTTATCGTTTTTGCACGGGAAGCAAATCGACGGCATCGTGCTCGGCTGCACGCACTACGTGTTTATCGGCGAGGCGATTTCGGTTTACGCCAAGGCGCGTTTTACGGGCGAATGCCGCCTGTTCGACGGCAACGCCGCCACGGTGCGCCAGCTCGGCCGCGTGCTCGAAAAAAACGGCCTCGTCAACGGCGCGGGCCGCGCGCGCGTCGAATACCATACGAGCGGGGACAGGGCGCGCCTCGAGCCCCTGTTCCGCTCCCTCCTCATACAAAGCGAAGATCGAGCTTTTTGAGCGGCCGCGTCCCGTCGATGGGCCCGCCGCCGAGACATTCCTCCCCCATATAAAACACGACCCACTGGCCGGGCGTCACGGCGCGCTCCGGCCTTTCGAATTCCACGAAGCAGCCTTCTTTATCCATCGTCACGCGCACGGGCGAATCGGTCTGCCGGTAGCGGAACTTCGCCGTGCAGGCGAACGCCGCCGCGGGCGGCTCTCCGGCGACGAAGCTGATCTTCCCGGCCTCGAGCGCCGTCGAAAACAATTCCTCGCGTTCGCCCTGCTGCACGATGAGCAGGTTCCGCTCCATATCCTTGCCTATGACGAACCAGCTCTCGCCCGAGTTCCCGCGGATGCCTCCTATGCCAAGCCCACGCCTCTGGCCGAGCGTGTAGTACATCAGCCCGTCGTGCCTGCCTACGGTTTTTCCCTCGAGCGTCACCATATCCCCCGGCTGCGCCGGAAGATACTGCATGAGGAAGCGCTTAAAGCTGCGCTCGCCTATGAAGCAGATGCCCGTCGAATCCTTTTTCGCGGCGACGGGCAGGCCCGCCCCGGCCGCGATGCGGCGCACCTCGCCCTTTAGCAGACCGCCTACGGGGAACAGCGCGCGCGCGAGCTGCGCCTGCGTCAGGCCCGCGAGGAAGTAGGTCTGGTCCTTGTTGTCGTCGAGCGCGCGCAGCAGGCGGACCCTGCCGCCGCTCTTGTCGAGGCGCGCGTAGTGCCCGGTCGCCATATCCTCGGCGCCCGCGGCGAGCGCAAGGTCGAGGAATGCTTTGAACTTGATTTCGCAATTGCACAATACGTCCGGATTGGGCGTGCGTCCGGCTTTGTATTCCGAAAGGAAATAGGAGAACACGCGCTCGCGGTACTCCCTGGCGAAATTGACGGTGTAATGCGGTATCTCGAGCCTGTCGCAGACGCGGCGCACGTCCTCGCGGTCCGCGGCCGCCGTACAGACGCCCTCGCCGTCCGTCTCCTCCCAGTTATCCATAAAAACGCCGGTGACGTCGTATCCCCGCCGCTTGAGCAAAAGCGCGGCGACGGCGGAATCCACCCCGCCGGACATGCCCACGACGACGCGGGGGGCCTGTTCGCGCGAATCCACGGCTACTCCTCCAAAACGAGGCCGGGACTCGGCACGAGCGGATTGCCAAGATACAGCTCGCGTATCGCGCCGAGCTTGCCGCCGTCCTCGAGCATCCACACGCGCTCGACGTAGGGCAGGTTGCAGAGCGTGTTGATCACGCCGTAGACGAACATCAGCTCGCGCCTTTCCTTCGGTATGGGCGACTCCGCGCCGGCGAGCATGGCGCGCAGCTTCCCCGCGAAGCCCGCCTTCCAGTTGACCACGGCCGTGCCGTTTGAAACGTATACGCCAAGCACGTCGTCCTGCGTGAAATCGGGATACGCCACGCCCGGGTCCGCGGGGCCCGAGAGCAGTTCGCTCAGGCGCAGCGCCGGGTCGTACGCGGAAGCGGAGGGCACGATGCGCGTCGCGGCGAGCAGCGTCAGCCCCTCCTCGTCCGGATAATAGAGCTTCACGCCGCAGCCGACGGCGCCGCGAAAATCGGTGCGCTCGAAATAATCCTCGCACAAAACGCGCTTGCTCCCGTCCGGCTCGACTATCGCGATGCGCACGCCGTCGAGGCCGGGGATGTAGCCGGTGAGCGTCATCGTCAGCGCCGCGCACAGCAGGCTTTCGTCGACGCCGGCGCTCTGCGCGCCGTAGCGCAGCGTAAGGTCGAGTATGTAGGCCTTCTCGCCGTCCTGCGGGGCGGGAGGCGCAAGCGGCGTTTCCAAAGGCGTTTGCGAAGCGCCGTCCTTGCCCCAATCCGGGCTCGGGGTCGGGGTCGCGTATCCGTCGACGGTGAGGTTGGATCTCTCGCCGTAATAATAGAACTCCGGCATCGCGGCGATGGAGACGCCAGCGGGAAGCACGGGCTCCAGGATGTTTTCACCCGCCCCCGAGTCGCCCGCGATCAGCCTGTCGAAAACGAGCGCCACGAGATCCGCCGGGCTCGCGTCGACGGCGTAGGTCAGCTCGGTTTTCCTCGCGACGAGCAGGCTTCGCGAAACATCCGTGAAATAGAGCGTCGCCTGATGCGTTTCATACGCCACAGCCTCGCCCTGCGGCAAATTCGGTATGACCGCGTAATCCTGCTCCATGTTCCTGAGATACACGTCGAGCGCGTCGCTCACGGGCGAGAGCGTGCCCAGGGGCCGCTCCAGATAGCCCGGCTCCACGCCGTTGAAGAACACGTTGACGGCGCCGATCCCCTCGGCCGCGTATACGGTCGCCGCGATGGCCGCGCGCGCCGTGAGCCACGCGCGGATCTCCTCGGGGAAATCGCCCGTAAAGTATACGTTGCACACGTCGAGCGAAAGCTCCACATGCTCGAGATACAGCCCCGCGGGCACGGACGGCCTGAGCAGCGCGCTCTCCGGGCCCGCGAGCAGGCCGTTGACGGCGGCCTCCGCGCGGCTCTTGCCCGTGCCGTAGGCGAGCGTATGCTCCTCGGGATAGAGCTTGCGCCCATCCTCGGATACAAAATAGAGCTGCGCCTTGAAGGACGCGTCCTCCCCCTCGACGGCGGCGGGCGGCGTAGCGCTGCTTTCGGGGAGCGCAGGGGGATACTCCGTTTCATCCGAGCAGGCGGAAAGCGCCGCCGCCGCGAGCAGGAGCGCGAGCGTCAGGGCGGCGAAGCGTATGAACTTCCGCGCGTTTTTCATACTCCCGCTCCTTCCATGAGCGCCTTGAAGGCGTAGTAGCCGAGCTTATAGAGGTTGCCCTCGCCGCGAAGCGCGATGTCCGCGCCCGCGAGGGTTCTCGTGACGCCCGAAGCGTCCGTAAACTCGAGGTCCGCGCGCACGCTCGCCTGGGCGTGCCCCTCGTCTACGACGTAGGAATAGAGCGTGTATCCCGTGATCCTGCCCAGTGTGAGCATCTCCGTTTCGAAGTTGGCGTAGGTTGGCTTCTGCATGCCGCCGCTCTCGGTTTCGGCGAAGAGCACATACGCCTTTTCGTTTTCTCCCGCCATCATATGATCGAGCGCGCACTTGACCAGCGTGAGCGGGGAAATCACGGCGTCCGCGTCGTATTCCATGGGCTCGAGCAAATCGGAGTTCGCCTCAAGGTTGGGCTCGAAGCCGAGCTCCCCGCGTGCGACGCGCTCGCCCGCGCCGTCCCCGTCGAGGTCGAAGAGCAGATGCACGCGCACATCCGGATCGGAGGAGGTGACGGAATTCACGATCGAACAGACCGCGAGCCGCCTGCACAGCATCATTTCCTGCTTCGCCGCCTCGACGCGCGCCTCGTATTCCTGCTGGTTGATGAAGCCGGCGTCGAGGGAGCGCCTGCCCTCGCGCTCCGCGGCGTCGACGATGGCCGTGTCGAAGAAGCCCTCCGAGAGCGTGATGTAAAGTATGCCGCCCTCGAGCGACACCTCGACGATCTTCGTGTTCGCCGGAATGACCTCGCTCACGTTGTTCGCCAGCGGCGGCACGCCCGAGAGGAGCTCGCGCACCATCGCCTTCTCGGGGCGCTCGCTCGAAAGCACGCTCAGCGTGCTCGTGACGCCCACGAGATACGCCTCGTTCGTGAGCCTGTAAAAAAGCTTGACCTGAAGCTCCCGCGCGACGCCCGCCCCGGGGTCGATGGCGGGCAGGTCCTCGCGCACGCCGTCCTCCTTGATGCTCTGGCCCGGCATGAACGCAAAGCAGGAGAGCGCGAGCGTGAGCAGCGCCAGAAGCACGAGCAGCGCGAGCCGAAGGTCAATCCGCATCGTCGGCTTCGATCTCTTCATCGGCCTCGTCCTCCTCTCCGGCGAGCGGTATGCGCACGAAAAACGCGCTGCCGCGGCCAGGCTCGCTTTCCACTTTTATGTCGCCCCCGTGCAGCGCGACGATCTTTTCCACGATCGCAAGGCCCAGCCCCGTGCCGCCCGTTTCGCGCGAGCGGGCCTTGTCCACGCGGTAGAACCGCTCGAACACATGGGGTATGGCCTCCTCGGGTATGCCTATGCCCGTATCGCGCACCTCGAGCAGCGCGTCCTCCCCGTCCCGCGCGAGGGATACGCGCACGCTGCCCCGGTCGGTATACTTGAGCGCGTTCTCCACGAGGTTGGTCACGACCTGATCGAGGCGGCTCGCCTCCCCCATGACCGCGACCGGCTCCGGCGCGCTGACGGCGAGCCCCACGTTCTTTTTGTGCGCCATGGGCCTGAGGCGCTCGGCGGCCTCCCGCGCGATGCGGTCCAGCCGCACGCGCCCGAGCGCGAGCGGCTCCTCGCTCTGGTCGAACTTGACCATGCGCAGCAGATCGCTGATCACGCGGCTGAGCCTGTCCACCTCGTGGTTGACGTCGCCGAAGAATTCCTTCATCAGCGCGGGATCGGGGTTTTGGTCATATAATATCGATTCGGAAAGCAGCTTCATCGTCGCGAGCGGCGTCTTGAGTTCGTGCGAGGCGTTGGAGACGAATTCGTCCCTGATCCTGTCGTGCGCCTCGATCTGCTCGCTCATGCGGTTGAACGCCTCGCCGAGCTCGGCCATCTCGTCCGAACCCGTGATGTCCACGCGCACGCCCGTCTGCCTGCCCATGCGCCGTATGGCGCCTGTCAGTTCCACGATGGGCTTGGTCACGACGCGCGAGAGCGCGAAGGTCAGTATCGACATCGTCACCGCGATGAGCGCGAAGGCGATGGTGATCTGCCGGATGATTTCCGAAACGCTGTCCTCCACATCCTGCAGCAGCGCGCTGAACACGACCGCGCCGACGTAGACGCCGTCCACCGTGACGGGCGCCGCGTAGTACACGGCCCAGACGGAATCGTCCACAAACCCCCATGCGGCTTCCCCGCCCTCTCCGCGCCCGATCTTATGGAAGCCGAAGGACGCCTCCTTGCCGCCGATGAGCACGTCGCGCACCTCGCGGTACGGCAGGCGGAAGCCCGTCTGGTAGGAGGCGGAATCGAGCTGCACGACGGCGTCCGCGTCCATGACAAGCAGGCGCCCGCCCATTTCCTGCGCGCGCCTGACGATGAGCTCGTATAAGCCGCCCGTGTTCGCGGCGTCCATGTCGGGGGCGATCTCGAGCGCGAGCCGCGTGGTCTCCTCGAGCTGGGTCTGCGTGCGCTGCGTCACGAGGAACGACTCGACGAGCATGGAAACGATAAAGCTTATCGCAAGCAGCGCGATAAGCGTCACAAGCAGGTAAATCGCCACCATGCGGGCGCGTATGGAGCCGAAGACCCTCTTACTGCGCAAAGTAATAGCCAACCCCCCACTGGGTCAGAATGTACTCCGGATGGGTATCGTCCTTCTCGATTTTTTCGCGCAGGCGGCGGACGTGAACGTCCACGGTGCGGATGCGCTTCTCCTGCTCCTTCTGGGAGCCGGCCTCGGCGAGGTAATCCCTGCCCCAGAGCTCGTCGAGCAGCTCCTCGCGGCTGTATGCTCTGCCGGGGTTGGTCATGAGGAAGCGCAGGAGATCGAACTCCTTGCTCGTGAGGGACACGTTTTCGCCGCGCACCGTCGCGGTGCGGCTGCTGATGTTGATCAAAAGGTCCTTCGCGGAAATCTCCATGCGCGCCATGTCCTTGGCTGCGCCCGCGCGGCGCAGTATCGTTTTGATGCGCGCCTTGACCTCGAGTATGTTGAAGGGCTTCGTCATATAATCGTCCGCGCCGAACTCGAGGCCGAGTATCTTATCCATATCCTCGCCCTTGGCGGTGAGCATGATGATGGGGGTCTCGCTCGTTTCGCGTATGGCCTGGCAGACCTCTATGCCGGAAAGCTTGGGCAGCATCACGTCGAGGAGTACGAGGTCGTAGCTTCCCTCGCGGAACTTCGCGAGCGCCTCCTCGCCGTCCGCGGCCGCGTCGGTCTCGTATCCGTCCTGCTCGAGCGAGAATTTCAGCCCCTTGATGATCAGGGGCTCGTCGTCGACCAGAAGTATCCTTTTCGCCATCTTCAGCCTCCGATTCGCGCATGGCCCGAGCCATGCCGCTCCATTTGTAACATATTATAACATATAATAAAGCGCGTAAATGCGCAAATTATGAATTCGATTTGAATTCGACATTTTTGCTTAATAAGCTGTACAATCGCCGGGACTTTTTGCTATAATGACGGTTGTACCGCCCGAGGTTCGCAATACCCACGAAAGGAAAAGGCGTTTGAAAAAATTTGTCTCCCTCATATTGGCGCTCCTGCTGGCGCTTGGCATATCCTCCGTGTCCGCCGCGGACGGCTTCGATCCGGCATCCGTATCCACGCCCTACGTCTGCCTGATGGACGCGGCCTCCGGCAACGTGCTCTACGAGAAAAACGCATACGAGAAGGCGTACCCCGCGAGCACGACCAAGATCATGACCTGCATACTCGCCCTGGAGCTTGCGGGGGATCTCAACGAGATCGTCACCGTGGGGGACAGCGTCGAAACCAAGGGTTCTCTCATCAACATACTGCCCGGCGAGAAGATGCCCCTCAAAGACCTCATCTACGGCATGATGCTGCAATCCGGCAACGACGCGGCGAGGGCCATCGCGGAGCATTTCTCCGGCACGGAAAGCGCCTTCGTCGAAAAGATGAACGAAAAAGCCGAGGCTCTGGGCATGACGGGCACGCGCTTCGTCAAATCCAACGGCCTGCATAAGGACGACCATTATTCCACGGCCTACGACATGGCTCTGCTCTCGCGCTACGCCATGCAGAACGCGACCTTCCGCCAGATCGTCGCCGCCGGAACCTACGACGCCGCGCCCACCAACAAGGACAGCACCGGCTACCAGTGGGAGAACACCAACAAGCTCATCCACACCAAGCAGGGCGAAGCCTCGTACAAATACCAGTACGCCAACGGCATCAAGACGGGCGACACGGCCAACGCGGGGCGCTGCCTCGTCGCCTCCGCAAAGAAGGACGGCGTGGAGCTGATACTCGTGCTCTTCGGCGACTATTCGGACAAGGTCAGCGGCGATTACCGCTTCCAGAACGCCGCGAAGTTCTTCGAGTGGGGCTTCGCGAACTACGGCACGCTCGAAGCCTCCTCCCTCGGCCTTGCCAACACGCTGCAGGCCGCCGTCGGCAACGCGAGCCCGGACGACGCGGAGGGCGGACTTCTCACGCTCAACATCGACTTTACCGGCGTGAAGGCGGTCGCTCTGAGCCAGACGCTCGACGAGATCCGCGGCGATCCCTCGCTGCTCACCGTCACCAAGGCCATAGATCCGCTCACGGCCCCCGTCGAGGAAGGTCAGCAGGTCGGCACGGTATCCTATCAGTACGACGGCGCGACGCTGTTCACGGCGCCCGTCTACGCCTCGCGCGCGGTCGCCGAGGCCGGGGCCGCGCCTACCTCGCAGCCGAGCACGAGCCCGCTGGCCATCGAAACCACGCCGCCGGGCGGCGCCGGTGAAAAGAACAATTCGTGGGTGTTCTGGGTGTGCCTGCTCGCCGCGCTGGGAATCCTGTTCCTGATCGCGAAGCTGATCTTCGCCGGACGGCGCCGCAAGCGCGCGCCCCGCAGACGCAAGGCGTACCGGGCGAGGATCGTGAGATAATTGACAATTAACAATTGACAATTGACAATCAGGGAACGCCGCCCGCGGGCGGGAATCGTTCGGGCGGCTTTGCGCGACCGCCCGTTCCATAGAAATGAGCGAACCAAAAAACGGCGAGGGATAACCCCCGCCGTTTGCGCGTATGCCCATAAGTTACGCCGTCAGATGAATGAAATCCAGCTCGTATTTCGTTCCGTGGTTTAAGAGTATGCCGTCCGTCAGGCGGATGCGGAGTATGCAGGTGTTCGGATCGCTTTCATCCGTATGCCCGTTGTCGTACCACGCGGCGAAGGCTTCGCGCAGCTTTGCCATGACGGCCGCATTGCGCTCGTCGCGGGGATGCCCGATGTTTTCGCCGACGCCGTGCGCGCTGAACCATTCCCCGCAGACGGCGACCTCGGGATTCTCCGCGATTTGACGCATTTTATTCGAAAGCGCGTGGGTCACGACATAGAACGCGCCCTGCTCGTAATATCCGTCCACAATGCGGACACAGGGCCGGTTGCTCTCCATTGTCGCCAGCGAAATCAGGCTGTCGCGCCCAAACCGCCCGGACAATACCCCGATTGCTTCGTTCCAGCGAATCATTTGGGTTTCCATGTGTCATAACTCCTTTAGGCAGAAGGTCTGCGCCTCCGCCCGCCGCCCGCACCCGTTCACCGGGAGGCGAGCAGACGCGCGATTTGCGCGCAGGTTTCCTCAGGGTCGCTTTCGCCGCTGACGAAACGGATGTCGTGCGGCTCAATGTCGAAGCAGCCGTGCTTCTTCTCGAGCATGGCGGCGACGGGCGGCGGCAGCCTGCCGCCGGTGCGCTTGGCGAAGCGCTCCCTGATGAGCGCGAGGTCCGCCGTCGCGAGCACGCGCACGGCGTTATCCGGGATGAGGCCCAGAAGCTCTTTCTCCGCCGCTACGAAGATCACGGGGACTTGCGTTTCGCGCAGCATTTGGGAAAACGCGGCGCGCGCCTCGGGTTCGGTTTTCGCCAGGCGCAGGTAATCCTTGCCCGAATAGACGGCGGCCCCGAGCGTTTGCTTTAATTTGTCCGCGAGCGTGGATTTGCCCGTGCAGCTTTCGCCGAAGATCGCGACGACCATATGGATCTCCCTTCTGATGCAATTCCCTGCTGCGGCCGTCGGCCATCCCTATAAAATCATCTCGAACTCGATTTCGTGCCGCAGCGGGATGCCGTGTTCGCCCACGAGCGGGATCTCCGGCTTGAGCCTCCTCGAAACGTCCAGCGCGTTGCGGTACAGCCGCGCCATATCGAAGCCGCGCTTCTGGTAAAAGCGAAGGGCGTCGACGTTGTCGTTGGTGGTGACGAGCGCGACGCGCTTCAGGCCCTTCTCCCGCGCGGCGGCGACTGCCCTTTCGAGCAGCGCCGTGCCGACGCCGCGTCCTTCCCTGAGGCTGTCGAGCGAGGTGATTTCCATCGCGTCGCCGCGGATGAAATACGTGACGAGGCCCGCGATCTCGCCGTTCTCCAGCGCGAGGATGCCCTCGGCCTTGGTCATATCCACGATCTGCCCGCGGACGGCCATCGCGAGGGAGAACCAGCGCGCGCCGATGAAGGCGTTGACGCGCGCCCTGTTCCGTTCGGTTATGGGAACATAGTCCATGTTTTATGCGGGATTCTGAGCAGCTTCCCGGAACTGTACGGCGTTATCTTCATAGACGAGCGTACCGAGCGTTTCGCCTGCGGCAATGTCGTAGGACACGAACGACTCCCTGGAAGTAAATTCAGCGCGGCGCACCGCGAGGCCGCCGTCCGTCGAGAGCGTGAGCATGCAGTCCTCGCCGTAAAACGCGGCGTCGAACACCGTCACGGCCCTCGCCGCGGGGTCGAAGCATCCGGCCATCGAGCGGTGCATGCCCGAGCCCCACGAAAAAGCGAAATACAGTTCGTACGCGCCGTCCCCGTCCATGTCGGCAAGGGCGAAGCTGTCCGCGCCCGAACCGCCGAGGGATTCGCCGAGCGCATACGCCTTGCCGTCGTAGAGCGCGAACGACGCGCAGGAAACGCTGAACTTGAAAATGCGACAATCCGAATTATCCCGGACGAAATCCGGCGTGATGTCATAGCAGGTGTCGTTTTCATACGACGCGGGCGCGGCGTCGCCGAGCAGCGCGAGGAAATCCGCGACGCCCTCGTCGGACGGGCGGATGGAGAGCGATTCCTCCGGCGCGACGGGCGCGAGCGTTTCAGGCGCGCAGCCGAAGGCGCACAACAGCATCAGGCAGGCGCATGCAAGCACCGCGCATACACGGCTCATATTACTTATCCCCTTTTTGCTTGCTGAAGTCGACGAAATGGCGCGGGTCGTCCAGCCAGAGACGCTCCATGTTGTAATAGGCGCGCTCCTCGGGATGGAAGATGTGCACGAGTATCGCGCCGTAGTCGATCACGATCCAGCGCCCCTGGGAATAGCCCTCGCGCCGAAGCTCCGCGAGACCGATTTCGGGCGCTTTCTTCTCGACCTCGTCGCAGAGCGCCTTGACCTGCGCGCTCACGCGGCCGCTGCAGACGACGAACCAATCCGCGATGATGGTCTTGTCCGCGACGTTGAGGGCGACGATGTCCAGCGCCTTCTTGTTGTAAAGCGCCTCGCAGATGGCGAGGGCCTGCTCCCGGATACGCTCCTCGTAGGTTTGGTTCAATGCCTTTCCTCCTTTGATCGGATGATGCGGTTGAGTTCCTCGATGGCCTCGTATATGTTCGGCTGCACGTCGCATCCTTTATCCCTCAGATGCGCGAGCACGTTTTCCATGCACAGGAGCGCGGCGCGGTCCATGTCCGTCCGGGCGGCCTCGCGGATGGCCTCCACGCCGGGATAGTCGCGTGTGTGCTCGATCTTGTCGGCGAGGTAGATCATGCGCGAGAACGCGCTCATGCCCTTTTCGAGGCGCGTGTGGCCCGCTATGGCCGAAAGGATTTCCGCGTCGCTCACGCCGTATGCTTCGCGGGCGTAGCGCGCGCCGACCCTGTCGTGCAGCAGCCCCGGATTCGCGCGGTCGTAGGCGTCGGGCACGATGGCGTAGCGCGCGGCGAGCGCGAGTATTTGATCGTGCGGGAGCTTGGCGCAGTCGTGCAGCAGCCCCGCGAGGCGCGCCTTTTTGCCGTCGAACCCAAAGCGCTCCGCGAGCTCCACTGCGCAGCGCATCGTTCCCACGCTGTGCCGGTACCGCTCCGGGTTGAGCGAGGCCCGCAGCTTGGTCTGCGCGAGGCGGATCTCCGCGGGCTGGTAGAGAGAAAGCTCCCAGATCAATTCCTCCGTCCCCGGCGGGACGAGGCGGGACACGGGCCTGGCGTCGAACACGCGCGCGCGTATGGCGGTGGAAGAAACGTCCTCCTCCCCGAAGGCCGATATGCGCACGTCCGCGCCGTAGCGCGCCCTGAGCCCGGCCGCCGTGCGGCGGATATCCTCGAGCGCGCCGGGGCGCGAGGCCGCGGCGACGGTCGCCAGGGCGAATATCGCCTCCGGCTCGCGCCAGTGAGGCATGTTCTCGAGCATATCCTCGCCTACGACGAGCCAGAGCCTTGCCTCGGGATAGCGGCGCGCGAGCTCGCGCAGCGTATCCGCCGTGTAGCTCTTGCCCCGGCGGCGAAGCTCGACGTCGCACGCCTCGAGGCCGTCTACGTCCCGCAGGGCGGCCTTCGTGAGCGCGAGGCGCGTGTTCGCGTCCACGCCCCCGTCGATGGACTTGTGCGGCGGGTCCGAGGCGACGACGAAGAGCACGCGCTCGAGGGAGAATTCCTCCCGCATGCGCAGGGCCAGCTCCACGTGCGCGTTGTGCGGCGGGTTGAAGCTGCCGCCGAACATCGCGATATTGCGTTCGCGTCGATTCAAATTCACGCCTTTATTATACACCCCGCCCATTGAGTGGTAAACGGGTGAATATAAACCTTCGGTTTGCCAAAAAGGCGGCGCTGCGCTTTTTGAGTTTGCGCGCTTTGCCTGTCTGGCGACGGCCTGCAAAACGCGAGATGTACGAAAGCCTACGGCTTTCATCCGTTTTGACGTACATACCGTCAAAGCCGGAATGAAGGTCAAGGGGCCGCGGCCCCTTGACAATCCCTGAAGCAATGCGCGGGCGCATTGAATATATGAACGGCTTTTTGGAATCATATACCATATGGAGGTGGATTATGAAAGGACGCAGGCTCGTACTGTCATATTATAAACGCAAGCTCTACAAAGGGCGCTCCGCGCTCGCGCGCGTGGTGGACTTCTTCGCGCTCCGGCTCGTGATGCTCTGCGCCGCGTATCTGTGGTTTTCCACTGCGGTGGACAGCATACTCATGGCGATCGTCCTCTCCGCCACGGCGACGCTGACGGCCTCCGTCGCGGCGGAGCTCGTCAAGAGCATCCGCATGGAGCGTTTCATCGCCAGGGAACGCAGGGCGCTCGCGGCCAAGCTCTTCCGCGAGCGGCTCGTGCAGCTCACGCGAGAGGAGTTCTTCGAGCTCGTGCGCGGCTACGTGATCGAGCATGAGGAGGAATTCGATCCCGAATGCCTCGTGTGCACGGTGCAGAGCGCCGCCCCCCTCTCGGAGGACGACGTGCTGCGCGCGTGCCGTATGGCCAAGACCCGCGGCACGGATCTCGTTTCGATCTTCACGACCTCGTCGGTGTCGCGGGAGGCCGGCGAGCTTGCCGCGCGCATCGAGGGCATGGAGGTCGGCTTCGTCACGGCGGACGAGATCACGGCGCACGGGGAAGCCAAGGAACTGCTGCCCGGCGACGAAGCCATAGACGCCGCCGTGCTCGCCGAGGCGCAGCGGGAGCGCGAACGGCGCAAAAAAAGCGTGTCGAAGCCGTTCGAGCGAAACCGCGTGCGCCGCTACGTCTTCGTTTCGCTGGGCCTGTTCGCGCTCTCCTTCTTCGTGGAGCAGGCGCTCTACTTCCGCCTGCTCTCCGCCGCGTGCCTGAGCTTCGGGGCCATCGCGTGGTGGCTCAACAGCTACGCGCCGCGCGAGCCGCTTGAAAACTGAGGGTTTAAATCTTCCCGGACAAAGCGAACCATTTCAAAAAGGCGGCGCCGCCGCTTTTTTGATATGCGAAGCGTCAGGAATTTTTCAGCGTGCCGAGCACGGATTCGAGGCGCTTCCTCTGCTGTTCGTTCAGCAGCGGCCAGAGGCGCGAATACACCTCGGCGAGCTTGTCGTCGTCTATCACGCCCTGCTTTTTAAAATTGACCAGCTCGCCCATCAGCTCCGCCTCGGATTTGTTCGCGTACTGGTTGACCGCGTCCTGGACGGTGCCGGCCTCGGCATACGCCGCCTCGGCGGGCCTGGCGGCCCTCTGTTCGGCGGGTTTTTCTTCATGTTGCGCGCCGCCGTCGCGCCGCCTGTCGCGTCCGATTCCTCTGAGATCACGTTTCATGGCATTCAGCTCCCTTCGCGATAGTATATGCGACAATGTCCGCGCTTGAGCATACTATGTAGGGAGAACGGAGGGGAAGCCATGCAGAGATCGCAGCAGAACACCACGCAGAGCCAGCGGGACGCGTCGCCTCATGTGTCGCCGGCGTACATCATGGCCGCCCGCATCCGCAACGAGCAGGGCCGCGAGCGCGCGGGCGAATACCTCGCGGCGATGGAGCCTTTCCTCGCGCCGGGGGAGAGGCAGCACATCGCCAGCCAACTCGGCGTGCCCCTCGTGCAGCGTCCGAATCCGCCGCCCCCGCAGCAGCAACAGGCGCCGTTTTCGTCGTCCGGCCCGCAGATGCCGCCGATCTTCTCGCAGTTCGCCCAGCAGGGCGGCATGGGAGGCATGGGAGGCAAGGGCGGCATGAACGACATGATGCAGATGATACAGCTCATGCAGGCGCTGGGCGGTATGAACGGCGGGGACAAGGGCAAGGCGAGCGACATGGGCGGCATGAACAACCCGCTCATGCTCATGCAGCTCCTCGGCATGATGAACAACAAAAAATGAGCCGTCCGGCTTGACAAAAGCTCGTGCGGTCATTATGATGGGTAAAAGATATGGCGCAGAGAAAGAGGAGTACGCGGGCAACGCGCGGCAGAGAGACGGCTTCACCGGCTGAAAGGGCCGTCGGCGCGGATCGCGGAAGGTCGCTTTCGAGCCTCCCGGATGAACGGAGTAGTTCGGGACGTATGCCGCGTTAAGGCTTTGAGCGGGGCGCTGTCGCGCCCAATGAAGGTGGTACCGCGGGTTCTTCCGTCCTTTGAGGCGGGAGGGCTCTTTTTTATGACTTGATTACCGACAAGGAGGGGCAAGCATGTACGAGGATATGCCCAAAGCGTACGACCATTCCACGGTGGAAAACCGGCTCTATGAAAGATGGGAGAAGAACGGCTTTTTCCGCGCGGAGCCGAACCCGAAAAAGGAGCCCTACTGCATCGTGATCCCGCCGCCGAACATCACGGGCCAGCTCCACATGGGGCACGCCATAGACGAAACGCTGCAGGACGCGCTGATCCGCTACAAGCGCATGGCGGGCTTCGAGACGCTCTGGCTCCCAGGCACCGACCACGCGTCCATCGCCACGGAGGTCAAAATCGTCGAGCAGATGCACAGGGAGGGCCTCGACAAGCGCGACCTCGGCCGCGAGGGCTTCCTCGAGCGCGCGTGGGCGTGGAAGCGCGAATACGGCGGAAAGATCGTCGAGCAGCTCAAGAAGCTCGGCTCCTCCTGCGACTGGGCGCGCGAGCGCTTCACCATGGACGAGGGCTGCAGCCGCGCCGTGACGAAGGTGTTCGTCGAGCTCTACAACAAGGGTTTGATCTACCGCGGGGACCGCATCATCAACTGGTGCCCCGAGTGCAAGACCGCGCTCTCCGACGCGGAGGTCGAATACGAGGAGCAGTCGAGCCATCTCTGGCACGTGCGCTACGACGCGCCGGATCGGTCCTACTCCATCACCTGCGCCACGACCCGCCCGGAAACGATTCTCGGCGACACGGCCGTGGCCGTCAATCCCGGGGACCCGCGCTATAAGGACATCGTAGGCAAGACCGTCATCGTGCCGGTCGTCGGCCGCGAGATCCCCATCGTGGCGGACGAATACGTCGAGATGGACTTCGGCACGGGCGCGGTGAAGATCACGCCCGCGCACGACCCGAACGATTTCGAGGTCGGCGCGCGGCACAACATACCGGCGCTTCGCGTGTTCACGGACGACGGCTTCATCAACGAGCAGGGCGGCGAGTTCGCCGGGCTCGATCGGTTCGAGTGCCGCAAAATCTTCGTGGAACGCCTCAGGGAGGTGGGCGCGCTCGTGAAGCTCGAGCCCTATTCGCACAACGTGGGCACCTGCTACCGCTGCCACCACACGGTGGAGCCGCTGATCTCGAAGCAGTGGTTCGTCGATATGAAGCCGCTCGCGAAGCCCGCCATAGAGGCCGTGCGAAAGGGCGAGGTGAAGTTCGTGCCCGAGCGCTTCGACAAGACCTACTTCAACTGGATGGAGAACATACGGGACTGGTGCATCTCCCGCCAGCTCTGGTGGGGGCACCGCATACCGGCGTACTACTGCGAGGCGTGCGGGGAAACCGTGGTTGCCGAAGCGGCGCCCGGAATCTGCCCGAAGTGCGGCGCGGCAAGCTTCCGCCAGGACGAGGACGTGCTCGACACCTGGTTCTCCTCGGGCCTGTGGCCGTTCTCCACGCTCGGCTGGCCGGATCGGACGCCCGAGCTCGACTACTTTTACCCCACGAGCACGCTCGTGACGGGGTACGACATCATCTTCTTCTGGGTGGCGCGCATGATGGTGTTCGGCTACGAGGTCATGGGCGCGCGCCCGTTCGACACCGTCTACATACACGGGATACTGCGCGACGAGCAGGGCAGGAAGATGAGCAAATCCCTTGGCAACGGCATCGACCCGCTCGAGATCATACGCGATTACGGAGCGGATTCGCTGCGCTTCTCGCTCGTGACGGGCAACAGCGCCGGCAACGACATGCGCTATCAGCAAAAGAAGGTCGAGGCCGCGCGCAACTTCTGCAACAAGGTTTACAACGCCACGCGCTTCGTGCTCATGAACCTCGGGAACGCGGATATCGGCGGGATCGACCTTTCTGCGCTCGACATGGCGGATAAGTGGATCCTTTCGCGCACCAACGAAATCGTCCGCGAAGTCACGGCCAACCTCGACGGGTTCGACCTCAACCTTGCCGCGCAGAAGATCTACGATTTCATCTGGACGGAGTTCTGCGACTGGTACATCGAGCTTGCCAAGCCCCGCCTCAACGGGGAGGACGAGAAGGCAAAAGCCAACGTGCGCGCGATCCTCGTGAAGGTGCTCGCGGACTCGCTCAAGCTCCTGCACCCGTTCATGCCCTTCATCACGGAGGAATTGTACCTGAACCTGCCGGGCGCGGAGGAAACCGTCATGCGCGCCGCGTGGCCGAAATACGATCCGGAGCTCGCCTTCCCGGCCGAGGCCGAAGCCATGGAGAGCGTGATGGACCTCATCCGCGCCATACGCAACATCCGCGCGGAGATGGGCGTGCCGCCCGCGCGCAGGGCGAGCATCACGCTCGTGCCGCACGAGGGAAAGGACGCGGCCGCGCTCGAGGCGTGCATTCCCTACATACTCAAGCTCGGCGGCGCGGAAAGCGCGCGCGTGCAGCCCGACAAAACCGGCATCGCGAAAAACGCCGTTTCCGCCGTGAGCGCGCGCGCCGAGGCGTTCATACCGCTCGCGGATCTCGTGGACATCGAAAAGGAAAAAGAACGCCTCGGCAAGGAGGCCGAGCGCGCGCGCGCCGACATCGCCCGGATCGAGGCCAAACTCGCGAACGAAGGCTTCGTCGCCAAAGCGCCCGCGCGCGTCATCGAGGAGGAACGCGCCAAACTCGAGAACTACAGGACCATGCTCGCGAAGCTCGAGGCGAGGATTGCGGAAATCGAAAATTGACAATTTCCCGATTCCCGGCTAACAACCGACGATGAATCGTGAGCAGCTGATTTTTTTGAAATGCCCTTCGCTTGAACAACGCGGGGCGTTTCTTTGTTTGGTTAACCGCGGGCGGATGATCCGCCCCGGCGGGATATCGGCGGGGGGCGTTTTTTGTTGGCGGAACGGGCGGGAATCGCGGGGCCGCCCCCGCGATTCCCGCCCGAAGACGGCGTCCCCTGATTGTCAATTGCTTAAAAAATGTTCATAAAAGTCAGCGTTTCGATGCCTGCGAGGAAGGTGACGATGCTGCGCACGTTTTCGGTTTCGATGGCGGCCTCGGGCCCGTCCTGCTGGCGTATCATCAAAAGCAGTGTTTCTATGGCGTCGAGCGCGCTGTCCACATCCTCGTGGTCGAAGATGAGGCGGAACATGGTTTCATCCTCCAGGAAGCGCGCGCGGATTTCCTCTCCGCGCGCGAGGGCTTCCTCAAAATCGCCGGCTTCGACAGCCTCGACCACGGCGTCGCAGAGCGGCACGATGTCGTCCCGCATCGCGTTGAGCTTGATGTGCGGGTAAATGAACAGGAACAGCAGGAACAGCGCCGCGAGCGCGCTCGAGATGAAATCTAGCGCGCTGAAGGTCTTCGGGCGCACGCGCTCATCTCCTCACAGGGCTCGTCCCTGATGTAATACGGCCGCGCGCCGCGCTTGGCCGTGGTCTGCACATGCAGCGTGCCGTCGCTGTCCAGGAAGGCGAAGAAAGCCTCCCCATACGCGCGGCAGTCGGCGAGGGCGAGCTTTTCGCGAAGCCACGCCTCATCCCGGCCGGCCTTTCGAAGCTCCTCCGGGCGGAGCCTGCCGTCCTGCACGAGCATGTACGGCGGGGCCGCGCGCGGCGGTGGGAGCGAAAAGGCGGTGTAATCCGGCTGCTGCTTCGTGCCCTTGAGCAGCACCGAAACGTCCCCGTTGGTTTCGAGTATGGCGTACTCCACATCCGAAATCGTGAAAGCGTTCTTGCCGCGAAGCTGCTCCATGAGGTCGTTTATGGTATAGCGCGAGGCGCGAAGCGCCTCCTCCTGCACGACGCCGCGCGCGATCAAAAGCACGCTCTGCCCGCAGACGACCTTCCTGACCCCGTCGCTCTTGAGCGAAAGGTAGCTCACGACCTGCTGGCAGAGGAACAGCGCGAGTATGGGCACGATGCCGTAGATCAGCGGCTCCCCCGTGTTGCTCGCGGGCACGGCAGCGAGGTCCGCGATGAGCAGCGTCATCACGAGGTCGAACGGCTGCAGCTCGCCGAGCTGCCGCTTGCCGGTGAGCCGGAGCACGAAGAAAATCAGCAGATATAATATGAGCACGCGCACGAAAAGAACGAGCATGCGGCACCTCCCGCGCCTAGTTTTCGCCATGCCGCGGACGCTTATTCCGCAACGCGCCGCGCGCAAATTTTTTATTGACAGGAACGCGGGCTTGTAGTATCATTTTAACTCCGCTCGCAACGACGCAGGGAGGAAACACATCTTTATGATCGAGCTCCGGGGAATCTCAAAAACGTATAAGGTCGCGCGCCGCAACGCGGGCTTTGCCGAGGCCGCCAGGGCGCTGTTCCGCCGCGAGTACGAGTATGTCCGCGCGCTCGACGAGGTTTGCTTTGCCGTGGAAACCGGCGAGATGGTCGGCTACATCGGCCCCAACGGCGCGGGAAAGAGCAGCACCATCAAGGTGATGAGCGGCATACTCACGCCGGACGCGGGCGAATGCACGATCGACGGCCTCACGCCCTGGAAAAAGCGCCGCGAGCACGCGAGGCGCATCGGCGTCGTGTTCGGCCAGCGCTCGCAGCTCTGGTGGGATGTGCCCGTGGTCGATTCCTTCGAGCTCATCCGCGACATCTACGAGGTGGATGCCGCGGAATACAAGAGGAATCTCGAGGAACTGACGGAACTTCTCGAGCTTTCGCAGATCATGCGCACGCCCGCGCGCCAGTTGAGCCTCGGCCAGAGGATGCGCTGCGAGATCGCGGCCTCGCTGCTGCACAGCCCGTCGATCCTCTTTCTCGACGAGCCGACCATAGGCCTCGACGCGGTCAGCAAGCTCGCCGTGCGCGCGTTCATCAAAGAGCTCAACGCGAGGCGAAAAACCACGGTGATCCTCACCACGCACGACATGAACGACATCACGGCGCTCTGCGAGCGCGTGCTGCTCATCGGCCGCGGCAGGATACTCTTCGACGGCTCGTTCGGGGAACTTCGCGGCCTCTACCGCGAGGCGCCCGGCGCCGACCCGAACGCCTCGAGCGAGGAGCTCGTCGCCGCGCTCTACAAAGAAATGAAGATATGAAAAAGTATCTTTCGGTGTTCCGCATCCGCTTCATACACAGCTTCCAATACCGCGCGGCCGCCCTCGCGGGCGTCGCCACGCAGTTCGCCTGGGGCTTCATGGAGATACTCGCGTTCCGCGCGTTCTACGCTTCCGACCCCGCGGCGTTCCCCATGGAATTCCACGAGCTCGTATCCTACATCTGGCTGCAGCAGGCCTTCCTCGCGGTGACGGCGCTGTGGTTCTTCGACGCGGATATTTTCGAGGCCATATCATCCGGCGGCGTCGCCTACGAGCTCGCGCGGCCCATGAACCTCTACTTCATGTGGTTCGCGAAGAACTGCGGCACGCGCCTCTCCCGCGCTCTGCTTCGCTGCGTGCCCGTGCTCGCGGTGGCCTTCGCGCTGCCCAAACCCTGGGGCGTTTCGCTGCCGCCGGATTTCATGACGTTCGTCTGCTTCCTGATATCCATGGCGCTCGCTTTTTTCGTCGTGGTCGCCCTCGTGATGCTCGTATACGTCATCACGCTGCGCTCGATCTCCCCGCTTGGGCCCCGCTATTTTCTCGGCGCGATCTCGGAACTGCTCGCGGGCGCGACCATTCCCCTGCCTTTCTTCCCGGATAAGCTCAGGGCGATCGTGGAGCTTCTGCCCTTCGCGAGCGGGCAGAACGCGCCGCTTCGCATCTACTCGGGCAACCTCGCGGGCGCAGAAATGGCGCAGGCGATGCTCATGCAGCTTTTCTGGGCGATCGCGCTGACAGCCGGCGGCATGCTTTGGCTGCGCGCGTCGGAAAAGAAGCTCGTCGTGCAGGGAGGCTGACATGAGGCTGTACTTCAAATACCTCGGCATACAGCTCCGCTGCCAGATGCAGCACAAGGGCTCCTTCTTCCTCAACATGATCGGGCAGGCGCTCACGTCGCTGACGACCTTTTTGGGCGTGTACTTCATGTTCCTGCGCTTCCATACGGTGGCGGGCTTCACGTTCGAGGAGGTGCTGCTGTGCTTTGCGACGGTGCTGCTGTGCTTCTCCGCCGCGGAGTGCTTCGGCCGCGGGTTCGACGCCTTCTCAAGGATGCTCGGCAACGGCCAGTTCGACCGCATACTCGTGCGCCCGCGCAACGAAGCGCTCCAGGTGCTCGGCACGAACGTGGATTTCACGCGGCTCGGGCGCTTCCTCGAGGCGCTCGCCGTGTTCGCCTACGCCATCCCGAAGTGCGGCGTCGCCTGGACGTGGGATAAAGCCGCGACGCTCCTCATGATGCTCGTGTGCGGCACGGCCGTGTTCATAGGCCTTTTCGTCGTGTACGCCTCGCTGTGCTTCTTCACGACCGAGGGGCTGGAGTTCATCAACATCTTCACCGACGGCGGGCGCGAGTTCGGCCGCTATCCGTTCTCGGTTTACGGCGGGCGCGTGCTCAAATTCTTTACGTTCGTCGTGCCACTCGCGCTGTTCCAGTATTATCCGTTCCTGTACCTGCTCGGCCGCGCGCAGCATTGGTGGTATTGCCTGCTGCCGCCGATCTCGCTTCTTTTCCTAATCCCGTGCCGGTTCCTCTGGAAGCTCGGCGTGCGGCATTTTCGCTCGACCGGCTCGTGAGCTTGCGCTCCCGCTTTGATTCATACTATAATAACCGGGAAGATTCGGCAAAGGGGCAGGTTATGCGCGAAACGAAAGCGAAAAAGGCGGAGCGGCTGAAACAAGCGCTCGAAATACTCAGGGAAACCTATCCCGACGCGAAGCCGGAGCTCGAGTTCGGCTCGCCCTTCGAACTGCTCGTGGCGACCATGCTCAGCGCGCAGAGCACGGACAAGCAGGTCAACAAGACCACGCGCGTGCTCTTTCCCAAATACAACACGCCCGAAGCGTTCGCCTCCCTTGCCTACGGGGAGCTCGAACCCTACATCAAGGGCTGCGGATTGTATCAGACCAAGGGTAAAAACATACTCGCCGCGAGCAGAATAATCGTGGAGCAGTACGGCGGCGAAGTGCCAAAGGATCGCGACGCGCTGATGAAGCTGCCGGGCGTGGGCAGAAAGACCGCCAACGTGGTCGTGTCCAACGCCTTCGGCGTTTCGGCCATCGCCGTGGACACGCACGTGTTCCGCGTCGCCAACCGCATCGGCTTCGCGAAAGCCAAGGATGTGCTCAACACCGAGAAGCAGCTCATGGAGGCGATTCCCGAGGAACTGTGGAGCATCGCGCACCACTGGCTGATCTTCCACGGCAGGCGCACCTGCGCCGCGCGGAACCCCAAATGCGAGGTTTGCACCATACGCGAATATTGCGGGAAGTACATAGAGGAGCATTGACATGCAGTTTGTCGACAAGGCGAGGATCGTCATCAAATCCGGCGACGGCGGGGACGGCCACGCCTCCTTCCACCGCGAGAAGTTCGTGCCCCGCGGAGGGCCGGACGGCGGGGACGGCGGGCGCGGCGGCGACGTCGTGTTCTACGCCGACCCGAACATGAACACGCTGCTCGATTTCCGCTTCGAGCGCTTCTACCGCGCCGAGCCCGGCGAAAAGGGCAAGGCCGCGCTTTCCACGGGAAAATCCGGGCAGGACAAGGTGATCCGCGTGCCGGTCGGCACGCTCGTGCGGGATGTGGAAACCGGGCGCGTCGTCGCCGACATGAACCGGCCCGGGCGCGCGAAGATCATACTGCACGGCGGGCGCGGCGGGCGCGGCAACGCGCGCTTCGCGACGCCGAGGCGGCAATCTCCCCAGTTCGCGCAGCCGGGGCAGAAAACGCTCGAGCGCGAGGTGGAGCTTGAGCTTCGGACCATCGCGGACGTCGGCCTCGTCGGCCTTCCCAACGTGGGCAAGTCGACGATGCTCAGCGTCCTCACGAGCGCGCGCCCGAAGATCGCCAACTACCACTTCACGACGCTCACGCCCAACCTGGGCGTCGTCCGCCGCTACGACAGGACCTTCGTGCTCGCGGACATACCGGGATTGATCGAGGGCGCGGCGGAGGGCGCGGGGCTCGGGCACGACTTCCTCCGGCACGTCGAGCGCACGCGGATGCTCATCCACGTCGTGGACGTCTCCGGCTCCGAGGGGCGCGACCCCATAGAGGATTACAGGCAGATCAACGAGGAATTGCACAAGTATTCCGCGCGGCTCGCGGCGCTTCCCCAGCTCGTCGCCGCGAACAAGATGGACCTCACGGGCGCGGAGGAAAACCTCGCGGCCTTTCGCGAGGCCGTGGGCGGGGATACCGAGGTGTTCCCCGTGTCCGCGGCCACGGTCAGCGGCTTCGACGCGCTGCTCGACCGGGTGCTGCGCGTGCTCGAAACGCTGCCGAAAACCTACGAGTATGAGGAGGAGGAGATCGTCGAGGGCCAGAAATACGAGCCGGGCTTCACGGTCGAAAAAGACGGGGATGTTTTCATCGTTTCCGGCGGCACGGTGGATTATCTGCTCGACACCACCTACGCGGACGACGAGGGCTCCATGCGGCGCTTCCAGCAATATTTGATCAAAGAGGGCATCATCGACGCCCTGCGCAAGGCCGGCGCCGGCGAGGAGAGCACGGTGCGCATGGGCGAGTGGGAATTCGATTTCATAGAGTGACGGAGGGAACTATGACGGGCAAACAGCGCGCGAAGCTGCGCAGTATGGCGAACACGACGCCGTCTTTGTATCAGATCGGCAAGGGCGGCCTCACGCCCGAGGTGCAGGAGCAGCTCGATTCCGCGCTCGAGGCGCGCGAGCTCATCAAGGTGACGGTGCTCGAAAGCTGTCCCGTCCCGGCGCAGGAAGCGCTCACGACGCTTTCCGAACGACTCCGCGCGGAACCCGTGCAGAGCATCGGCCGCAAGATCACGCTTTACCGCCGCTCGAAGGAGAAGCCCAAGATCGAGCTGGACTGAACGCCCTGCGCTGCGACGCGTTTTTTGCGCGCTCCCGCGATTGCATACGCGCGCGAAAAATGGTACGATATGGAAAATCTTACAGCGCGAAAGGAGTTTGGCACATGAAGGGCAATCAGAAGCTGATCGATACGCTGAATTCGCTTCTTGCGGATGAGCTCAGCGCGATCAACCAGTACATCGTCCACGCCGAGATGTGCGAGGACTGGGGCTACGGCAAGCTGCACAAGGGCTTCGAGAAGCGGGCGATCGACGAGATGAAGCATGCCGAAAAGCTCATCGGAAGGATACTCTTCCTCGAGGGCGTGCCGATTGTGAGCGAATTGAACCGGATCCACATCGGCGGCGAGGTTCCCCAGCAGGTGGAGAACGACCGCGTCGCGGAGATGGGCGCCATCAAGGCCTACAACGAGGCCATCGCGCTCGCGGGCGAGCTCCTGGATTACGCGACGCGCGACGTGCTCGTGCAGATACTCAACGACGAGGATCGCCACATGGACGAGATCGAGGAACTGCGGGACCAGATCGAGCAGATGACGCTGCCCATCTTCCTGACGACGCAGGTGTAAGGGGCAATTGACAATCGATGAATTCGGAATGCCCTTCGCTTTAACGGCGGAGGGCTTTCCTGTCGGGTCCGTATTCTCGTTTGCCAAAAAAATTATTGACAGACGATAATTATCAGGGTATGATGGCAATAGAGATTATTGTAAATCGATAATTAAGGGGTTCATATGAAACGGAAGCTTTTCTGTCTGCTGCTCGCGCTGGAAGCCGCGGCCTGCGTCGCGCTGTGCTTTGTGAAGGGGACGCGCGCGGACATGCTCTCGGCGGCGCTCGCCTTCCCCTTCGCGCAGATCGGCCTGGGGCTTCGGGCGCTGTCGCTTTCGGGACGGCTCGGCAACGCCGCGGCGCTCACGCTCTACGCGGGGCTCTGCCTGCTGCCCGCGGGATGTCTTTTGATCGCGAAAGGAAAGCGAAAGATCCGCGCCGAGGACGCGCTTCTCGTTCTCGTTTCGGCGCTGCTGTTTTTCGCGCTGTACCTGACGGCCAATCCGGGCGAAATCGGCGCGCTGTTCCCGCCGATCGGGGAAAGCGGGCTCGCGGCGGGCAAGGCGATGGTTGGCGGCACGGTTTATTCCGCGCTCGTGGGCTACGCCGCGCTGCGCGCGCTGCGTCTTTCTTCCCAAAGCGGGACGGGGCGGCTTTACGGCTTTCTTGAGGCGCTGCTTGCGCTCATGAACCTCGTTTTCGTATGGGCGGTCTTTTACGTCTGCTTCGGGGATATGCTCGGCGCCTTTTCGTCGCTGCGCGCAGGCAACGCCGGCAGCGAGTCGGGGCTCGGGCCGAGCTATGTGTTCGCCGCGCTCGGCTTCCTCGCGGATGCCCTGCCCTACGCGCTGGACGTCGCGACCGCATTCATCGCTGCGGCGCTCGTGCGCGAGATGAAGGCCGACCGCTATTCGGATGCGACCGTCCGGGCCGCGCAAAAGCTCTCGCGGTGGTGCGCGGGCGCGCTCGCCGCGGTTGTGGTGGCGAACGTCGGCTTCAACGTGTTACAGCTCGTTTTCGCAAAAATTCTGCGCAACCTCGACAGCACGCTGAGCCTACCGCTGGTTTCGATCCTGTTCGTGCTCGCTGCGCTCGCGTTCGCGCGCATCGCCGCCGAGGACCGCAGGCTCAAAGAGGACAGCGACCTGATCATCTGAGGAAAATGTTATGGCGATACGGGTCTATCTTGAGGATGTGCTCAAGGAGCGCGGGGTCACCGGCAAGGAGCTTTGCGCCAAGGTCGGCGTCACCGAGGCCAACCTTTCCATACTGCGCAGCGGCAAGGCGCGCGGCATCCGCTTCGGCACGGTCAACCGCATCTGCTATTATCTCAATTGCGACGTGGGGGATATTTTGAAATTCGACGGGAATCTGGAGGACGACGACGATGAGGAATAAACGGTTTTATGTTGCCGCGGCCTGCGCGCTGACGGCCGCCTTCCTGCTGGGCCTGTCGGGCGCGGTCGCGCTCGCCGACAGGGACGCGGGGGAGGTTGCGGGCGGGGACCGGCTCGTGGGCATGCTCGTAACGCGCGAGCACCTCGATTTATTCGACGCGGAAGCGTATTTCAAGGACCACGCGGATGAACTGCTCAACGGCGGCATGATCGGGGAGAACTCCGCTTACCAGGGCAGGCTGTACGCCCGGCTCATCGAGGAGTTTTACACCGATGCCGACGGGCGGGAACATACGAGCAAGCGCTATACGTTCGAGGGCGTTTGCGAGGGCATCGCCTTGTTCTACGCGGACATGTCGGACGAAGCGGGCAGCTATATGGCAACCTACGGCGACGAGGGCATATCCGACGGCGCCTCCTCCCTCAATGTTACGGACGAGGGCAGGGACATCAAGCTCGAGGGCGTGATCTACGTGCTCCCTTCCCGCGCCGGTGTAACGCGGTATTTCAACCCCGTTTACCAGGCGTCCGACGGCAGCGTCTACGTCCAGGCCGGCAGCGGCATGAGCACGGACGGTTTCATGGACGAGGGCGGCGCCTATACGCACACGGTGAGCGCGGCGCAAACGGCAACGGAAAACGGCGTGACGAAGACCGACAGCGTTTCGGTTGGGATCAGCGTGCGCACGATGTTTGAACCGGTGCGCATCCGCATCGCGCAATTCGACGAGCAGAACGCGTTGCTCTTTGCGGCCGAATACGCCCCCGGCGCGCTGCCGGAGAGCATTCGCCCCGTTCCGGGCGCGCAGTATTTGATCGTTGAAACGTTCAAGAAAGACCCCGAGGGGGAGGAGATCGTATCCCGCGCGCTGTATACGAAAGAAAGCGACTCCCTTGAAGCCTTTTTCGCCCGCGCGGACGGGGTCTGCGTCGCGCAATCGAGCGCGCTCGACTGGGGAGAATAGCGCCGGAGTATGCGCAAAGCCGCCGCGGCCCGAAAACCGCGGCGGCTCTTTTTATCGGCGCCCGGGGGTTATGCGCCGGGATTCATGCACACGCCGATGAACAGGATCGCGCCGTTGCCGCCCTCGACGGCGTAAAGGAAGGGGCGGTCGAAATTGATTTCGGCCGAGCCGGTCATCAGGCCCGTGCCGCACATCATGATGGCCGTGTAGGCCGCGGCCTCGACGCCGTCCTCGTTGACTGAAACGCGGCACTGATGAAGCACGCCGCCGATGAAGCAATCCTCATCGGTGATGCCGGAAAAGTCCGCATCCTGTTCAAATGCGCGGGCGATCCCCATGGCCTTGAGCGCTCCGGTAAGCTCGAGGTCGGAGGCGTTGTCGAACTTGGGCAGGCTGATCTTCACCTCGCCGTAGCTCTGCTCCTCGGCCGCGAGCACGTCGGAAAGCTTCTTTTCATCGAGGAAGTCCGCGATGTTTCGGCCCTCGTCGGGCAGCACGAACACCATGCGCGAACCGTCCGCGAGGTGAAGCGTGGTTTTGGCGTAATCCTTGCCCTTGAGGTAACCGTGGTTGCCGAAGGTCGCGTGCATAAAGTCGCACTCGGCCAGAGCGCCGTTCGCGAGACGGAAATTTCCCTTGGCGGTATTGTCCGCGTTGAACTGGTTCACCCACTGGTCGTGGAAATAGATCGTGTTGATGATGGTCATCAGCAGCATCGGGTCCGGCGTGAACTGCGGGTTCAGCTTGCCCGCGGTGCGCTCGTTGACCCACGCGGCCATCGCGTCCATGGCGTCCTGCGTCGCGAGGTCGGCGCGGAAGGTTTCCGCGTAGAAATGATCCGCGGCGTTCTGCACGAACGCGTCCTTGGGGCTGAAGCCCTCGTCGATCCAGAGGGAATCGGCGAGCTTGAGCGTTGCGGTTTCGTTGTCGGAATAGAGCGCGCGAAAGAGGTTTGCGCACTGGACGGAGAGCGTTTCGGCATCCTTGACGCCGAGGGCCTTGAGAAGCTCCTTCTGCGTGTCGCCCGAAGCGCCGCTCGCGGCGATGGCGAGCGCGTAGTAAAGGCTCAGCGGGGAGTAGCAGGCGGATTCCCCGCCGTTGGCGAGCACGTTGGCCGCGCTCTCATAAGCGAAGGCGTTGAGCGCCTTCATGAAGCTTTCGTCGACGGGATTGGCGTCGCGCACGGCGAACTTCGCGTCGTAATCGTCGAAAGCGATCGACTCCGGCAGCGTGACCGCGCTCAGGGGAATGATCTCTCCGGAATCGCCGGAGGATTGCGCGTCCGTACCTGGCGGCACCGGGCTCAATGTAATCATGGGGCTCGGCCCGGGCTTCTCGCCGCCGCAGGCGGTCATGCCCGCGAGCATCAGCGCCGCGAGCGAAAGGGCGAGGAATTTCTTCATCGTTCCACCTCCTTAATCTGCCAATAAAACGCGCGGGGCGCGAATATGGTTGCGCGCAATAAAAAAGCGGCCCCGAAGGAGCCGCAAAACCGTGGGGATGATTCAGTTTTCCATCTGCTTGCCCATGAAGCTGGCGGCGGTCTCGCAGGTCTTTTGCTCCGCGCGGCCCATGACGGCGTTCTCGTCCCTGGAGAGCAGCATCACGGCGCCTATGGCGTCCCCGCCCGAGATGATGGGCGCGATAGCGGCGGCGGTGTAGGTCGAGCCGTCGTCGTCCGCGGTGATGCGGATCTGCTCGGTCGAGCCGGCGGACGCGAGGAACCTCTCGCGCGAGATCATGAGCTTTTCTACGTCGGGATGGAGGGGTTTATCGATGAGATCCTTGCGGCTGCCGCCCGCGACGGCGATGATGTTATCCTTGTCGCAGATGGCCGCGATGTGCCCGAGGCACAGATGCAGCGCTTCGGCGTATTCCTTGGCGAAGTCGCCAAGTTCCCCGATGGGCGAATATTTCTTGAGTATGACTTCGCCTTCGCGGTCCGTGAATATCTCAAGCGGGTCGCCCTCGCGGATGCGCAAGGTCCTGCGGATCTCCTTTGGGATGACCACCCTGCCAAGCTCGTCGATTCTTCTGACTATACCGGTTGCCTTCATATGCTTCCTCCCGAATCGTTTTGGTTGTGGCACTAGTATCTGTAAACCGCGGCATTTTCTATGCGGCGGGCCAGGTTGGTTCTTAATGGAATCGGGCCGCGATTCACCCGCGCTTTTCCCTTGGCATAGATTACCGTATACGCACAAGACGGAGGTACGTCTTTATGGCTGGGACGAAGGATCTTCGCGCGCTCCGCGCGGGCGAAGAGGCGTATGTGGCGCGGATCGGGGACGAAGGCGACATCGCAAGGCGGCTCGAGGACATCGGCCTCACGCCCGGCACGCGCGTGGGCTGCCTGTTCGCGGCGCCTTCGGGCGAGCCGCGCGCCTACCTCGTGCGCGGGGCCGTGATGGCGCTGCGCCGCGAGGACGCCGCGCGCGTGGAGCTTGAACCCGGGCGGCCATGCGACTGAGCGGCGCGGGCGGGACGATCCCGAAAAAGCCGGGGGATGTGGTCGTCGCGCTCGTGGGCAACCCGAACGTCGGCAAGAGCACGCTGTTCAACGCGCTCACCGGCATGCGCCAGCACACGGGCAATTGGCCCGGCAAGACCGTGAACGTCGCGCGCGGGGTATGCGAGCGCAACGGCAGGCGATACGTTTTTGTCGACCTGCCGGGGACGTACTCGCTCGGCGCGCGCTCGCGCGAGGAGGAGATCACGCGGGATTTCGTCGCCTCGGGCGAGGCGGACGTTGCCCTCGTCGTGCTCGACGCGACCTGCCTCGAGCGCAGCCTGAACCTCGCGCTGCAGACGCTTTGCGTTTCCGAAAAAACCGCGCTGTGCGTGAACCTCATGGACGAGGCCGCGAAAAAGGGCGTTTCCGTCGATCCGGACCGGCTCGGCGAACTGCTCGGCGCGCCCGCCGCGGGCACGAGCGCGCGAAGCTCCGAGGGCTTCGACGCACTGTTCGCGGCCCTCGAGGCCGCGCTCGCCCTGCCCTCCACGCGGCGCTGCGACGCCTGCGCGGATTGCGCCTGCCGCGCGTTCGGGCACGCGCAAAGCGTCTGCGCGCAATGCGTGCGCTTCGACGCGTCCAAACGGTCGGGGCGCGATTTAAAAATCGACAGAATCCTCACCGGCAAATACACGGCGGCCCCGCTGATGCTGCTGCTGCTGCTCGCCGTGTTCTATATTACCCTCAAAGGAGCGAACTATCCCTCGCAGCTTCTCTCGGATTTCTTCTCCTCGCTCGAGGCGCCGCTTCTTCGCTTGCTGCTCTCCATAGGGCTTCCCGAGCTCCTCTGCCGCGCGCTCACCGAGGGCATGTATCGCGTGCTCGCGTGGGTCGTGTCCGTCATGCTGCCGCCGATGGCGATCTTCTTCCCGCTCTTCACGCTGCTCGAGGATCTCGGCTACCTCCCGCGCGTGGCGTTCAACCTCGACGAAAGCTTCCGCCGCTGCCATGCCTGCGGCAAGCAGGCGCTGTGCATGATGATGGGCTTCGGGTGCAACGCCGTGGGCGTTTCCGGCTGCCGCATCATCGACAGCCCGCGCGAACGGCTCATCGCGATTCTGACCAACAGCTTCGTGCCGTGCAACGGCCGGTTCCCGCTGCTCATCGCCGTGATCACGATGTTTTTCGCCTTTACGGGCGGCTCCGCGCTCGGCGCGATGCTCTTGACCCTGTGCGTGCTCGCGGGCGTGGGGATGACATTCCTGGCCTCGCGCCTATTGTCGGCGACTCTGCTGCGCGGGTTTCCCTCCTCCTTCGTGCTGGAACTGCCGCCGTACCGCATGCCGCAGGTCGGCCGGGTGATCGTCCGCAGCGTTTTCGACCGCACGCTCTTCGTGCTCGGCCGCGCCGTGAGCGTCGCCGCGCCCGCGGGGCTCGCGATATGGCTTCTCGCGAACGCGCAATCGGGCGGCGTGCCGCTGCTCTCGGTCGTTACGGATTTCCTCGATCCCTTCGCGCGCGTATTCGGGCTCGACGGCGTGCTGCTCGCGGCGTTCGCGCTCGGCTTCCCCGCCAACGAGATCGTGCTCTCCGTGGCCGTGATGGCGTACCTGCAAATGGGGAGCGTCGCGCAGCTTCCCGCGCTCGGGGCGCTTCGGGCGCTTCTCGAGGCCAACGGCTGGACGTGGACGACGGCGTTGTGCACGCTCGCTTTCTCGCTGTTCCACTGGCCCTGCTCGACGACGCTTTTGACCGTCAAAAAAGAAACCGGCTCGTGGGGCTGGACGCTCGCCGCGGCGGCGCTTCCGACGCTTGCCGGTTTTATCGTGTGCTTTTTGATCGCGACGATATCGCGTCTGTTCCAATAAAAAAAGCCGCTCGTCGCGGCTGCGGCTGCGAAAACCGGCTCACTCCCCCGCCGCCTGCCTTTCCGCGGCGGTAATCGTGTTCTGCATGAGCATGGCGACGGTCATGGGCCCCACGCCGCCCGGCACGGGCGTAATGTGGGAGGCTTTTTCGCGCACGGCCTCGAAGTCCACGTCTCCGCACAAAACGCCGGATTCATCGCGGTTGTTGCCCACGTCGATGACGACGGCGCCCGCGCGCACCATGTCGGCCGTGATGAGGCGCGGGCTTCCCGCCGCGACCACGAGTATCTGCGCGCGGGAAGTGATGTCCGCAAGGTCGTGCGTCTTGGTGTGGCAGACCGTGACGGTGCCGTCCCTGAGCATCAGCTGCATCGCCATGGGCTTGCCCACGACGGCGCTGCGCCCGACGACCACGCAGTTCTTGCCCGCGATGGAAACGCCCTGCGCGTCGAGCAGCTCGATGACGCCCGCGGGCGTGCAGGCGGCCATATCCTCGCGGTCCCCGCCGATGAGCGCGGAAAACGCATCCACGTCCTTTTCGCGCGCGATGCGCTGCATGACGGCCCTTTCGTTAATATGCGCCGGGAACGGAAGCTGGCAGAGCACGCCGTGGACGCCCGGATCAAGGTTAAGCAGATCGACGAGCGCGGCAAGTTCCGCCTGCGCGGTCGATTCTGGCAGCGGTATGAAGCGCGGCAGTATGCCCGCCTCGCGGCAGGCCTCGCATTTTCTCGCGACGAGCCGCCTGGATACGGGATCGTCTCCAAGCAGTATGATCGCGAGGCAGGGCGTCACCCCGCGCGCCATGAGCGCCTCCGCGCGGCCGCGAACGCGCGCGATCACCCGCGCCGCGATTGCCCTGCCGTCTATCACCTTCGCCGCCATACGCCGTCCCTCCCGTCCGGGCGCGGAATCCCGTCCCGCGCCGATACGCCTACTATAATATACCTTTTCCCCCGGCAAACTCAAGCTGTTTCGCGCGCGGCTTTCGCCTGTTGCGTGTTTACATTATAGCCATTTGCTTCCTGGGTGCATATATGGTATAATTTACTGCATTACGAGGGATTTCGCGCCCTGTTCAGGTTGGAGACATCATGATTTTTCGCAACAGCATAAAAAGCATCATCCGCACGCCCGTCAAAACCGTTCTGTTTACGCTTTTAATCGCGGCAGTGACGGCGTTTTTGTATCTGGGCGTCAACACGTGGTCGGCGAGCGTCGAGATGCTTCGCGAATGCGACGAGAACTGCACCACCATCGTCACCATGGAATACCTCGGCGATTATTATCCCTACGAAGCAGCTTACGACGAGGGGATGGTCACCGAGGTCGCGGGCATGGACTTCACGCCCGTCGCCGAAAACGAAAACGTGCTGCTCTGGCAGCCCGCGGAGCTTTCCATAGGCATTGCGGACGGCTTCGTCGCGCGCTCCGAAAACATGCTCTACACCGATTTCTGCGTGCTCGTGGTAAAAGGGATCCATCAATACAGCGAAAACAGCCCGTATTACGGCACGCTCGTCGAGAGCCTTTACTCCTACCGCGGCTATACCCCGGGCCGGGCCGTCTATGTGTATGACGACAGACTCGAGGATGTCGACTTCGTGCCCGATCCGGAAGCGACCTATGTGCTTTTCGGATACTGCACCCCCTCCGGCATGTCGCTGGATCTGTATCTGATACGCCTCAACAATCAAATGGCGGAGCTTTCGGGCATAGATTGCGACACCGTCGTGCCGTACCAGCAGATCGAATCCATCGAGGCGCTGCGCGCGGAGACGGACAACATCTTCCTGCTCATCGCGGATTACTACAACGTGATGAGCAACAAGCTCTATATTTACCGCACGGAATCCCTCTGCGAGCTCGAGGAGTTCAACCAGAATTACATGAGCCTGCTTTCCGGCCGCCTGTTCACGCAGGAGGACGCGCAAAAGGGCGCGAAGGTGTGCGTCATTTCGGAAACGCTCGCCAACGACCGGGGGTTGAAGGTCGGCGACACGCTCACGCTGCGCATGCCGGAAGGCAGCGCCACTCTGCCCGCCACGTTCTTCTGGGGTCAGAGGCTGACCCGGACGGAAAGCTACACGGTGGCCGGCATCGTGAGCTATTACGAAGGCTATCAGTTCAACGTCTATGTGCCCGCCGTGCCCCAGTCGCCGCATCCGTCTCACTACATCTACAAGCTCGGCCAGGCCACGATCAAAAACGGCACGACGGACGCGTTTCTCGCCGGGATCAGGCCGCTGCTGCCCGCGCGCGTTTCCCTCTCCGTTTTCGATCAGGGCTATCAGGCGACGGCGGATTCGCTCTTTGTCATACGCAACGCCGCCATCGCGCTTTCGCTGGTCGCGTTCGCGGTCGCGTTCGCGGCGCTGGCCTTTTTCGCCTACCTGTTCACGGACAGGCAGCGCGACACGGTCGAAACCATGCGCTGCTTCGGCGCGCGCAAGGCCGAAACGCGGCTGTACCTTTTGATCGGCGTGAGCGTCGTCGCGCTCCTCGCGATCTGCGCCGGCATCTGGGTCGGCACCAGGTTCGCGCAGGATCTGGTCGAGCGCGCGTACGCGTTCATCTCCGATTTGCAGGCGGTGGATACGCGCTACAGCGACGGGTTTATGGGCATCGTCAAGAGCTTCTCGCCCGTCACGGCGCTCTCGGTCCCCCTCGCGCTCTCGGTCGGCGCGGGAATACTGGCGCTTTCGCTCGCGCTGTGCCTCTACTTCACCGAAAAAACCGTCAGCGGGCGTCTGATCACGGCCAGGGCGCGCGCGAGGGTCCGCCGCGCGCCCAAAAGATCCTCCACGGCGCTCTCGGGCGCGCCGCGCCACGTCATGCTCTCCATCCGCCGCGGCGGCGCGCGCTCGATCATCGTGCCTGTGCTCGGCGCCGCCACGCTGCTGTTCGTGATGACGCTCCAATCGACTTTAGCTTCCTACGACGCCGCGCGCGAGACGCTCTACGAGAACACCGAGCTTCAGGGCTACTGCGCCACGATGTACGGCAAATATTCCGACAATCTCTACGTCGAGAACAGGAACGCAAAGCTGCTGCTCGATTCCGGCTACCTCGACGGGATAGCGTTCACCAGCCAGACGAATTATACTTTCCTCGGCATAACCCAATACGCGGACGGCACCCCGGGCAGCGCCGGGCAGACGCCGAACACGAGCAACCCGTATATACTCGAGGATCTGCTCAGCAAGATTGGAACCGAACCTTGCGTCATTTTCACCAACGATGTCGAAAACGCGCCGGAGTTCTATTTCGACGAGTTCCACTGCGAGTTCCTGCCCGACTGGGATGTTTCGCGCTTCATGCGGCGGGATTGGACGGAGCTTCCCTGCATCGTATCCACGCAGTTCATGATGAACAAAGGCGTCAGGCCCGGCGACACCATACGCGTGTACGCGCTCTTCAATTACCCCTACGGGTATCAGGCGTCGTCGGGATGGCCGACCTTCGTCGACCTCGACCTGAAGATCGTGGGCAGCTTCCTGCGCGAGGAAGGTCAGGACAACATCTATTGCCCGCTTTCCCTAGGCGCGCTCGACCCCGAGCATTCGACCCTCAACGAGCTGATCCAAAGCTCGGTGCCTTTGGCCATGGACCGCTACAAGGCCGACACGGTCGGGCTGATGGGCGAGTTCACGCAGCAGCAGCTCGTCGACGTGCTCATCGACGACAAGTATGTTTCCTCGTTCTCCTTCACGCTGCGGGACCCGAGGGAGCTCGGCGCGTTCAAGGATTACCTCGAGCAAAAGGGCTTCTCCGCCCCCAAGCAGTGGAACAACCTGGGCATATTCGTGCTCATAGAGGACGCCGAGTTCAACGACGCGCTCAGCGCCCTCACGCAGCGCATCAAATACCTGCAGATCCTCTACCCCGTGCTCCTCGCGCTCGTGTGCATGCTCGGGCTTCTCATGGGCTTCCTCGTGGTCAACAGCCGCCGCGAGGACATCGCGCTCATGCGCGGCATGGGCACGCCCAAGGGGCGCATTTTCCGCGTGATGTTCGGCGAGCAGCTTGCGCTGCTGCTTCTGGGCGCGCTGCCCGCCGCCGCGGCGTGGCTCGTTTACGGGGACAGGGCGCAGCTCGCGACGCCCGGCGCCTACGCGTTCCTGATGAGTTACGCGCTGAGCGCGGCGTTCTCCATCGCGCTGCAAAACAGGAAAAGCGCGCTCTCCATCCTCTCCGAAAAAGAATAAGGAGGCCGTATGAGTATACTTTCGCTTGAATCCGTCCGCTACGCCTACCGCAACAAGTACCAGACCGTGGAGGCGCTCAAGGACATCAGCTGCACGTTCGAGCAGGGCGTGATGTACGCCGTCGTGGGCAAGAGCGGCAGCGGAAAATCCACGATGCTCTCGCTGATGGCGGGGCTCGACCTGCCCGAGGCCGGGGAGGTGCTCTTTCGCGGCACGCCCACGCGCACGCTCGATCTGGACGCGTACCGCCGCAACGACGTGGCGATGATCTACCAGAGCTTCCGGCTCTTCCCGCTTTTGACCGCGCTCGAGAACGTGATGTATCCCATGGAACTGCACGGCATAAAGCCCCGGGAGGCGAAGAAGCGCGCGGAGGGGCACATACTCAGCGTAGATCTGCCGGAAACCGTGTTCAACCGCTTCCCCTCGATGCTCTCCGGCGGCGAGCAGCAACGCGTCGCCATCGCCCGCGCGCTCGCCATGGACACGGACCTGATCCTCGCGGACGAGCCCACGGGTAACCTCGACAGCGCGATCTCCCGCAACATCATAGAGCTTCTGGGCCGCCTCGCGCACGAGCGCAACTACTGCGTGGTGGTCGTCACGCACGACACGAGCGTGCTCGACCTCATGGACGTGACATACCGCATGCGGGACGGCGTGCTCTTTCGGGATTGACGCGCGGCCCTTCCGGCGTTATGCTGGTTGAAACCGCCCTCGCGGGCGGAGTCGGAGGTGGCGGATGAAAAGCGTAAAGCCCGGCAGGGGCCCCTCTGCCATGAGCGCATGGGGCTCGGTCGTCGCGGCCCTGTTCGGCGTATTCTGGATCGTCGCGGCGCTTCAGATGGGCGCGCCGTGGATCTTCCCCGCGTTCGGCGTGCTGTTCATCATCTCGGCCGCCGCGGGCGCGGTCTACCATTACAAAAACGCCACGGGAAAGAACCGCCGCTCGGCCTTCGACATCACAGACGAAGACGAGGAGCCCGACCCCCTCAACGAGCGCTTCGGAAGCGAAGCGGACGATAACGCCGATCCCGGGGATTACGGCGGGGCGCCTCCGTCGGGCGGGTACTGCCCCTACTGCGGCGCTCCTGCCGGGGAGGATTACGAATACTGCCGCAGGTGCGGCAAAAAACTGTGATATCAAACTTGCGCTCGGGCGAATTTTCGCCCGATTTTCATCCGCGTTCATAAATGGTTTATATTTGTATAGTATCCTATACTTAGAGGGCTGTGCAAACGGCCTGAAGGAGGAGGACAGCCATGGCGATCAAAATCACATCGGACAGCACATGCGATCTGAGCCCGGAACTCGTCGAGCGGCATCATATTGGAATCATACCCATGTACATCACGCTCGGCGGCAAGTCCTACCGGGATATGGTGGACATCTTCCCGGACGACATCTTCCGCCACGTCGACGCGGGCGGCGACATCGCCACCACCGCGGCCATCCCTCCGCACGATTACACCACGCGCTTCGCGGAGCTTTCCAAACAGTACGACGCCGTCGTGCACATCGACATAGGCAGCCATTTCTCCGCCTGCTACCAGAACGCGAGCCTCGCTGCGAAGGAGTTCGACAACGTTTACGTCGTGGACTCGAAGAACCTTTCGAGCGGCCACGGCCACGTCGTCATGGAGGCCGCGCTCATGGCCGAGGCCGGCGTGCCCGCGCCGGAACTGGTCGAGCGGCTCGGGCGGATCATCCCCAAGGTCGAGGCGAGCTTCATACTCAACCGGCTCGATTATATGAGAAAGGGCGGGCGCTGCTCCACCATCGCCATGCTCGGCGCGAACGCGCTGCAGCTCAAGCCCTGCATCGAGGTGTTCGACGGCGCGATGCGCGTGGGCACGAAGTACCGCGGCTCCCTCGAAAAATCCATACAGCGCTACGTCAGGGACCGGCTCGAGGGCAGGGACGACATCGTATACGAGCGCATCTTCATCACGCACTCGCAGGCCTCCCCCGAGACGGTGGAAACCGCGCGCGAGGCGATCAGGCAGATTGCGGATTTCAAAGAAATCATCGAAACGCACGCGGGCTGCACGGTTTCCACGCACTGCGGCCCCTCGACGCTGGGCGTGCTGTTCATCACCAAATAAGGAGCGGGCATGTTCCGCATCATGGTCGTGGAGGACGACACGAACGCGCGCAAGCTCATGCTCGCCGTGCTCGCGCAGAACGGCTACGAGCCCGTTCCCGCGCGCGACGCGACAGAGGCGCTCGCCCTGCTCGACAGAAAACACATCGACCTGATTTTGCTCGACGTCATGCTTCCGGGCATGGACGGCTTTTCGCTCACGCGCGAGCTTCGCCGCGCGGGAAACAGCATCCCGATTTTGACTGTGACGGCCAAGGAACTGATGGCGGATAAACGGCGGGGCTTCCTCGCGGGCACGGACGACTATATGGTCAAGCCCGTGGACGAGGAGGAGATGCTGCTTCGCGTCGCGGCGCTTCTGCGGCGCAGCCGCATCGCGGACGAACACACGCTCACGCTCGGCGGCACGACGCTCGATTACGACGCGCTCACGCTCGCGGACGAGCGCGGACGCCAGGTACTGCCGCCCAAGGAATTCATGCTGCTGTTCCTGCTGCTCTCGTATCAGGACAAAATCTTCACGCGCCGCCAGCTCATGGACGAACTGTGGGATATGGATACCGACACCGACGAGCGTACCGTGGACGTGCACATCAACAGGCTGCGCGAAAGGCTGCGCGACAATCCGGACATCGAGCTCGTCACCGTGCGCGGGCTCGGCTACAAGGCCGGGAGGCGGGCGCCGTGAAAAAGCTCAAAACGGCCGAAACAGCCCGCGAGATCCGCAGCAGGCTCCGCTCCACCACCGCGCAGGCGGTTTTCTTCGTATTCCTCATCATGCTGCTCGCGGCGGTGCTCGCGGGCGTGGCGCTCGCGATACTCGTGGGCTTCGACCTGTTGTCCGAGGTGCCCTATCCCGTGCTCGTTTGGTCGATCGCGGCGCTGGTCGTGTGCATCGCCATAGGCACCATGTTTTCCGCGCTCCTGAGCCGCTGGTTCCTCAAGCCCGTCAACCAGCTCATCCGCGCGACGCGCGCCGTCGCCGCAGGCGACTTCTCCGTGCGCGTGGACGAGCTTGCCGTCAAGAGCGAGCTCGTGCAGCTCATCACGAGCTTCAACACCATGGCCGAGGAACTGGGCAGCCTCGAGTTGTTCCGCAGGGATTTCATCGACACCTTCTCGCACGAGTTCCGCACGCCCATCGTATCCATACGCGGCTTCGCGCGGCAGCTTCGCAACCCCCTTCTGACCGACGCGCAAAAGAGCGAATACATCGACATCATCGTGGGCGAGGCCGACCGGCTCACGCGCATGTCCTCGAACATACTCATGCTCACGCGCTTCGAGCACCAGCAGATCGTGACCGACTGCGAGGACATCCGCATCGACGAACAGCTTCGCGCGTGTATCCTCCTGCTTGAAAAGGAATGGATGAAAAAGGGCCTGAGCTTCGACCTCGCGCTCGAGGATGTGACCTTCCGCGGCAATCAGGAAATGCTTTCGCAGCTCTGGCTCAACCTCCTGGGCAACGCCGTGAAATTCTCCGACGAAGGCGGGGAGATCCGCGTGGCCTGCGGCATGGATAAAAAACACCTCGTCGTCGAGGTGGAGGATCGCGGCATCGGCATGGACGAGGCGACGAAGAAGCGCATCTTCGAGCGGTTTTTCCAGGGCGCGGCCTCGCGCGCGACCGAAGGCAACGGGCTCGGGCTCACGATCGCCGCGCGCATCGTGGAGCTCATGCGGGGCGAAATTTCGGTCGAGAGCGAGCCGGCCAAAGGCTCGCTGTTTACGGTGTGGCTACCGATGTAACGGAAGATCAGGCGAGCGCCCCGCCGGGTCAGGCGGGGCGTATTTGATCGCCGGAAAACCTTCTTTTCAAAAGCTTCGCCTCCGAACTCCCGCCAAAAGGATGGTTTTGTGGAATCCCTGTCGCAAAACATCCTGTTCCGGGCGCGCGGCGCAACGCGCTTACAGCGTAAGCGTCACTTTCTTGAGGTTGCGCGGCTCGTCGGGATTGAGGCCGCGGCTCACGGAAAGCCTTTCGGCAAAAAGCTGCGCGAATGCCGCAAAAATAAAGACCGACGTCGCCTCATGGCCTGTGTGCGGCAGCAGCACGCCGCCGGGATACGCGGCGACGAGCGCTTCGTCGTCCGTGACCATGTTGACCTCGGCTCCGCAATCGCGCACGCGCCCTGCGAGCGCCCGGATATCCCCGAAAAGCGCGCCGCGCGGCGCGAGCACCACGACGGGCGTTTTCTCATCGAGCTGGGCGAGGGGGCCGTGGTAAAAATCCGAAGCGGAATAAGCCTTGATCTTCATGTAGCAGGTTTCGTTGAGCTTGAGCGCGCATTCGAGCGCGACGGGGTAATTGAAACCGCGCGAGAGCACGAAGCCGTCGTCCGCGTAGCGGAAGCGCTCCGCGAGGCGCGGGAGGGAATCCGGCGGCGCGGCGAGGAATGCCGCGAGCTGCTCCGGCACGCGGCGAAGCGCCGCCTGCAATTCCCTGTTTTCGCCCCAAAGCGCGGCGAGGGAGGCGGCGAGATAGATCTGGGCGGTGAAGGTCTTGGTCGCGGCGACGCTCTTTTCCTCCCCCGCGAAGCAGCAAAGATGGTATTTCGCAGCCTTTGCCATGGGGGAGGCTGCGTCGTTGGTGACGGCGAGGGTCGGGGCGCCCTGCAGCGCCGCTTCCTCGAGCACGAGCAGCGCGTCGGTCGCCCGGCCGGACTGCGAGAAGCCCGCCGCGAGGCAATCCCTGAGCGAAAGCCGCGCGCCGTAGGCCGACATGCTCGAGGGGAGCGCCAAGGCGCTCACGACGCCGCGGTAGACGCCGAGCGCATACTGCGCGAAAACAGCCGCGTTGTCGGAGGTGCCGCGCCCGGCGAACACCGCCTTGGTCACGCCGCGCGCGTTGAGCTCCTCGACGAGCGCGCGCAGAACGGCCTCGTTTTTCTCGTACAGCCGGCCGAGAACCTCCGGCTGCTCCATGATTTCGCGATGCATCAGTGTCATAAAAGTCCCCTGCGGCGATATCGCCGCGTCCATATTACCATGGAAATACCTGGAGGACAACAGGCGGAGGGCGAAGGCAATTGACAATTGACAATCAGTTTGATTCGACCGGCTTCCGTTTTAAGAACGGAGGCCGGTTTTCGATTGGCCGTTTGTAGGGGCGGATATCATCCGCCCGCGGGAACAAATCATATTTCCTCGTTGCCGGCGCGGGAAGATTCCCCCGCCTCCGGCAAAACCGCGGCCATCGCGGCCTTGTCGATCCGCATGTGCCGGACGCGATGTGATACGCCATCGTTTGTTTGTATTGTTACCATGA
>Ga0116160_1000643_pt1 | contig 40235 bp, 29 predicted proteins | sample AD_JPNAS2_MetaG_FD_89879 | JGI IMG/M metagenome (GOLD analysis project Ga0116160, IMG submission 89879) | Active sludge microbial communities of municipal wastewater-treating anaerobic digesters from Japan - AD_JPNAS2_MetaG | ecosystem: Engineered > Bioreactor > Anaerobic > Digestate | place...
ATTAAACTTTGAATTAATGAAAGAAAAATGCCTGTATATGTTTTGGCATATTTGTTTTTTATTTCTCCTATTGCAAGCGAATGTGAAAAAAATCTATAATCCCAAATTAATTTGAGATAGCTAAATATAGACATCTTGCTATTTGCTTCTATAGTTTTTTTCATAAACAATGGTTTTTATACCAAGTTAAATAATTTTTTATTCCGTGTTCAATATCTGTTTGGCATTTAAAGCCTAAGAGTTCGCTTGCTTTTTTATTATTTGCCCAAGTTATTTCAGATTCGCCATTTATAGGTTCTATATTATTTATTTTGAGTTTTTTATTTGTTTCTTTTTCAAAAATTTGAATAATTTCTGAAAGTTTTACTGGTTTTCCATTTCCTAAATTAAAAACTTCAAATTTTGTGTTTTTATAATTTAAAGCTTTGTCAATTCCCAAAACAATATCATCTACATACGTATAATCGCGTGCTGTACTTCCATCTCCAAAAATTCTTAACTTTTCATTTTTGTAAATACTATTTGCAATTTTATTCATTACCAAATCAGGACGTAATCTCGGTCCATAAACTGAAAAAAACCTTAATGAAATAAATCTTAAATTATATTTTTCAGAATATTCTTTTCCAATTTGTTCTGATAATAATTTTGTTTGAGCATATGGATTTATTGGCTTTAAATCTGTAAAATTTTCATCGAATGGAGTAGGAGCATTGCCATAAATGCTTGATGATGAGGCGAAAATAAACTGCTCAATATTTTTTTGAATAGCTAATTCTAAGATGCTTTTTGTGCCTTGAACATTAATTTCTTCGTAACCAATAAGATTTTTAATTGAGTATCTAACTCCAGCTTTTGCTGCTAAATGAATAACTGCATCAAACTCTCCATCTATAATTTTAGAAAGTTTATTTTTATTTTTAATATCCTCATTAATAAAAGTGAAATTTGGATTTTTAAGAGCTTGTTTTATATTATTTTGTTTTTGTTTAGGTGGATAGTATTCATCAAAATTGTCTATACAAACAATTTCATTTTCTTGATTTAGCAAATAATCGCAAAGATTACTTCCAATAAACCCTGCACCACCTGTAACAATTATTCTTTTACTCATTTTAAAATTTAATAGTTTATGCAAATATAAACTATTTTATTAAATATCTTGAAAATTTGTATGAATTTTAGAATAGATTATATTCATAAACAAAAGCCTCACCAATTTTGATAAGGCTTTTGATTATTTATGATTTTAGTATTTTTTTATTTTAAAACATCATTCCAAAGTTGTTGTCTGTAGTCATCAATTTGATGAGGCTTGCATTCGTCAACAGAGGAAATGTCTTTTGATGTGTAAATCATTTGTTCAACAAATTCTGGTGCACGACGTACGCCTTCACCTATGTTAATAATTATGGTTTCATCAGATTTTAGTAAGTTTTTTTCTAAGGCTTCAAAAAATCCACCTAAACAAACTGCAGAGGCTGGTCCTAATAGAAGTTTCCTTTCGTATGCAACTAATCTTCCTATTGGAACAAGTTTTTCTTCTTTCATTCTAATGAAAGTTCCTCCACTTTTTTTAATAATTCTTGAAACAATAGGGTAGGTTGCGGGATTTCCTGTTGCTAGAGTAGGAACTTGAGTTTGTGGATTATCTAAAATTGGATAATCGTTTTCATAGTTCTTAGGGAAATTTTTTGCTTCAGCTTTTTCCCATGCTTGAGTCATCGGGTCGCATGCATCGGGTTGAACCATTATCATACGTGGATTTTTAATTTCTGGGAAAGTTTTCTTAATTTCTCTAACGCCTTTATCTAAGGCAATAGGTCCCGTTCCGCCACTAATAGCTTGAATGTAAACATCAGGCATTTTTCCAATTTGACGTAACCATTCAAAAACCATAGTTTTTTTAGCTTCAACTCTAAGTGGGTCAATATTTCCAGAAGAAATTAAAATATTGTATTTTTTTGCATATTCAGCAGCAATTTCTTTTGCTTTTGAATAATCGCCTTTTACTCTATATACATTTTGTCCAAAGGCACTAATCATTGCTTCCGAAGACTTTAATGCATTTTCTGGAAGAAATATTGAACAATTAATTCCAGCTATAGAAAGATAACGAGCATAAGAAGTTGCTGTATTACCAGTAGATGCAACGCAGTATTGATTTATGTCGTATTCTTTTAATACACTTGCAGCCAAAGCAGCAGCCACATCTTTAAAAGTGCCCGTTCCACCGTTTAAATCGTTACGGTAAACATAAATATCCAAATTTAAACCGTATTTTTCTTTTGCAAAATCTTCTAAGAACCACCATTTTTGCAAACTAATGGCTCCTTCATTTCTAGTAATTATATTTTCTCTTCTATTTAGAGGTAAATAATAAAAATATTGCCAAAAACTTTCAGGATTTCCTTTCATTATTAGTGGTAGTTCGTTATAGTCGCTGTTATACCAAACTTCCGAGTGTTTGCTACCACACTTTGGACAAACTTGATTTTGCTCGAACCATGCACCAAAATCTTCGGTTATGTGTTCGCACTTTACGCATTGTAGGTAGTATTTAGATTCTTTCATAGCTTTAGCTTTTTAACAAACAAAGCAGTATAAGTTTTATACCGCTTTGTTTTTTATAAAATTATTATTCAACTTTCATTGATTGAATTTCTTTAGTGTTATAAACACCTGCTTCAAGATTTGCCTTGATTTTTTTGAAAACTTCTATAGTTTCATTAACATCTTCTATAGTGTGTGCTGCAGTTGGAATAATTCTTAACATTAGCAAATCTTTTGGAATTACTGGATAAACTACCATAGAACAGAAAATATTGTGATTTTCTCTTAAATCGACAACAATATTTGTGCCTTCAGGAACTGAACCGCTGAAATAAACTGGAGTTACAGGTGATTGTGTGTTTCCAATGTTAAATCCATTGTCTTTTAATCCTTTTTGAAGAGCTTTAGCAATTTTCCAAAGTTTTTCTTTGTGTTCAGGTTGATTTTGTAGCATATCTAATCTTTTTAAAGCTCCAATAACCATTGGCATTGGTAAAGATTTTGCAAAAATTTGAGAACGCATATTGTATTTTAGAGCGTCAACAATAACTTCGTCTGAAGCTACAAAAGCACCTATTCCAGCCATAGCTTTTGCGAAAGTTGCAAAATAAATATCAACATCTTTTTGTAAGCCAAAGTGTTCGTCTGTTCCTGCTCCAGTTTCTCCCATAGTTCCAAATCCGTGAGCATCGTCAACTAAAATTCTGAAGTTATATTTTTCTTTAAGTTTTACTATTTCTGGAAGGTTTCCTAAATCACCAGCCATACCAAAAACACCTTCAGTAATTACTAAAATTCCACCACCGTTTTCTTTAGCTGTTTTTGTGGCAAATTTTAACATTTTTTCGCATCTTTCAATGTCGTTGTGAGGATAAACATAAGATTTCCCACCTTTAGCTTTATGTAAAAATATTCCGTCCATTATACAAGCATGAGCTTCGGAATCATAAACTATAACATCTTTTCTAGTAGCTAAAGTATCAATAATAGATACCATACCTTGATAGCCATAATTTAAAAGATAAGCAGATTCGCGTTTAACGAATTTAGCAAGTCTATTTTCAAGTTCCTTGTGATATTTAGTTTCACCCGACATCATTCTAGCACCCATTGGGTAAGCCATTCCAAATTCTTTAGCAGCATCAGCGTCAGCTTTGCGAACTTCGGGGTGGTTTGCTAAACCTAAATAGTTGTTTAAACTCCAAGTAAGAACTTCTTTTCCTAAAAATTTCATTCTTGGTTTAATTTCACCTTCTAATTGAGGGAACATGAAGTAACCTTCAGCTTTTTGTTGGTATTGTCCTAGTGGACCTCTAGCTTCTTTTAATCTGTCAAAAATGTCAACCATAATATTTTTTTAATTTTAGTGTTATTGTGATATTAATATTTTTTCTTCTTCTTTTTTTCCTTCTTTTTTTGAATTATTTTGCAAAGATAAAAAATTTGAAACAATTTCCGCAATATCCATTACTTTTCCTTTATAATTACGCGTAAAGGTCTTTTTGCACAATGGACAGGCAGTAGCAAGAACATCAGGATTATCTTTTGCCAATATTTGTAATACATCATCTCTAATTTTTAATTGAGAATCGAGTTCAATAATAGTATTTGCTAAACTTCCTCCACAACAAAGTGAGTCTTTTTCATCAAATTCAGTATTTACAAGTTTTCCAACTTTGCTTAAAACTTGTCGAGGTTGTTTGTAAATATTTAAGCCTCGTCCTAGTTCGCAAGGGTCGTGAAAAACTATATTAAGTTCTGACTTGTTTAGTTTAATTCTCTTTTCATCAATTAGCATTTTAATGTATTCGCTATGATGCATAATTTCAATATCTAAGGCATATTCTTCTTTAAAAGATTTGCAACAAATAGGACAAGAAGATACAAGTAATTTAGCACCTGACGAAGAAATTAATTTTGTGTTTTTGCTAACTAAGTCTTTAGATTGTTGTACAAATCCTTGTTGACGCAGTGGGCGACCGCAACATATTCCTTTTTCTTCGTCCATAAACCACACTTTTTCATTTGCTGCTGAAAAAATATTTTTCATAGCAAGAATAATACTTGGTGTTAAGTGTGTCATGCAACCGGCAAAATATATTACGTCAGTTTTATTTTTTGTTGGTTCAACTTTACAATAATCATAATAGTGTTTGCCGGGAACTTCTGTTTTTGTTCTTAATTGTTGACGAATTTGTGTGAGTTCAAGTCCAACAGGACAAGCTTCGGTACATCTGCCACACAGTAAACAATTGTTGGCTACTAAGTCGCTGATTTTATTGTATCTAGTGTCTCTTATAAAATATACAGATTGAACATTATTTATATTGGCAGAAAAATTTAACTGGCAGGCATCAATACAAATTCCACATCTTGAGCATGAATTAATTTCAAAATTTGTTAATCCTGAATATTGTTCTCCTTCTGTTGCTCCCCATTTTCTTAAAAATATTAAAGCTACTTCTGTTGGTATGTGCATATATCGCGAAAATGGTAAACTCACAAAAAACACAAATAATGATATTGAATATGCCCACCATAGAGGTAATTCTATTGCTTGAGCAAATTGTTGTGGAAATAAACTTCCTAATCCTCCAGTGAGAAAACCTCCATTTTGTACTAGTGCAGCTGTTGAACTTTCTGCTAATAATCTTAGCGGGAAAATTAACCATAAAGCACTTAATGCTATTTTGTCGTAAATTATATGTTTTGTTGCTTTTTTTAGTCCTAATATTTTTGATCTAAATCTTTTAATTATTGCAAGGGCTAATCCGCTAAGTATTATTAATAGAAGAAAGTCCATTGTAAATGTGAAAAATTTAGCTCCCCAAAAATTATGTGGTTCGCGTGCAAAATATTTAAAGAAAATAGCAAGCCAAGGCTCTTCAAAAAATGTACCTGAATAAACCGAAGCTTCAATTTTACCAACTACAATTAATAAAAACCAGCCAAAAGCCAGGCTCATGTGCATATATCCTAAAAGAGGGTTCTTTTTATAAATATTTCTGTGTATTAGTGCTTCGCGGAACGCTTCAATAGTTGCAGAAATTGTTTTAGTGGTGAAAATATTTCGTTTTATAAAGTATTTTTGTTTACGGTCAAGAAGTCTAAACCATTTTGTAAATTTAACAATTATTATTACAAATAATATTATTGCTCCAATGCTAAAAGGTAATATGAAATGGGAATAATTCATTATTTAATATTTTTATAATTCAAATCGTTAAGAAAAATTCTCATATTATAAATAAAAGCTCTAGTGTTTACTGCTCTTGGACAAACTAGTTTGCATTTTCCACAAAACATACACTTGTCTAATTCTTCGGCTAGTCCTTCAAATTGTCCTCTTCTAAACATTATGTTGCATTTACGAAAATTAAAGCTAGTGTGGTTAGCCGCTGAACAAGTTGCAGTACAAGCTCCACACATAATACATCTTTTTGCCGAAGGGACTTTTTCGCAAAGCTCTTCAAATGCTTTAGTATTAGCCGTGTCAAGGTCGATAATACGTGGTTTTGCTATTTTAAATCCCCAGTTTTTCATTGTAAATTATTAAGATATTGTGTTATTTGAAGTGCAGCAGCTCTTGCATCAGCAATGGCTTCTGGAATGTTTAGAGGTCTTTTGCAAGATCCAGCTAGGAATAAGCCTTTTTTTGTTGTTTTATTATCGTTGCCATGTAATCCTAAACTTTTTGCAAAACCATATTCGCCATTTATTTCGTTTTGCTTGCTTAAATTACTAGTTGCTTCAGAGGCTTCCATTCCAACCATTAAAACAAGTAAGTCAACAGTCATTTTTAAAGGCAATCCAGTTAGAGTGTCTTCAGTTTTTATTTGTATTCTATTGTCAATGGTTGCAGCTACTTCAGAAATTCTTCCTCTTATGTAAATCACGTTGTTTTCTTCTTGAGATTTGCGATATAATTCTTCGTAAAACTGTCCAGCCATTCTTATGTCCATATAAAAACAATAAGCTTCAGATTCTGGGTAGAGTGTTTTAAACTCTGTTGCTTGCTTAACAGCATTTATACAGCAAACTCTTGAACAATAGTGATTTCCAACTTTTTCATCTCTACTTCCAACGCAATTTAAAAAAGCAATTCGTTTAGGAATATTACCTTGCTTAGTGGTAATTTTTCCAGTTTTGTACATGCTTTCAAATTCTAAAGAAGTTATTACATTATCATAAATGCCATATCCTAATTCTTCTTTTCGTTTTGCATCAAAAACAGTGAAGCCTGTTGTAAGTAGTGCTACATCAGCCGAATAAGTTTGATTTTGTGAATTTACTGCATGCCATTTATCATTTTCGAAAAACAATTTTGTGATGTCATTATTTTTGAGAATCTCAACTTTTTTTGTGCTTAAATTATTGATTAAATTGTTTTTAACTTCATCTGCATCAGCAAAGTTGGGGAATAATTTGGCATAATTAGTTAAATTTCCGCCTAGAACATCTTTTTTTTCAATTAATGTTACACTATATCCTTGATCTGCGATATTGCTTGCTGCTTCAATTCCTGCAACACCTGCGCCTATTACAATAACAGATTTATTTTTCATAATCAACAATAAGGTTTTTAGGTTTTTCTGGTTCTCCTAAGAAAGTGCCGGATTTACCAACAAATTTATCTTTAGGGTCGTATTCAATTCCGATTTTATTTAAAAGGCTTTCAGCTTGCACTTGGTGTAATTGCAATCCTAAATCCCAAGGATTATAGCCTAAAAGAAGTCCTGCAAGTTCTTCATAAGTTAGTACAGGAATTCCCATGTGTTCGTCATCATAAGTTATGCCTTCCATTTCGGCAATAGTGTATTGCCAGCGGTCCATAAACATTGTGCAACCTGGACAATTAGTTAGAATGAAATCAGGTTTATAAGCTTGCATAGACTCGAATTTCTTTTTTGTATTTGCAACTGAATAGCCTCTGTTTGCCATAACTAAGTATTGTCTAAATCCAAATCCGCAACAATGTCTTCTTTCGGGATAGTCAATTACTTCGCCTCCCCATTCTTCTATCATTCCTGCTAAAACTTGAGGAAATTCAGCACCACCAATTGCATGTTTACTAAAAATTTTACCATAATGACAACCAATATGTTCGACAGCCTTTAGTGGTTCGCCAGTTTTGTGATTAACTAACTGATATTTCATTTTACTTTTTAACTCTTTTCTGTATTTGTAAATAATATCAGAAGGGTGGACTATGTTTTCAGGAATGTCGAACTCTCTGCCTGTAGCTTGTCTTAAAAAATTCCTAGTTTTTTCAAGTTCTTCTGGTGAATTTTGCCATGTTTCAATAACTTCGGTAAAAACGCCAAATGAAGTAACACAAGACGGAACATAGTTTTTTAAGCCAGCATCTTTCATTAAAGAAAAAAGGCGAGCACAAATTGTCATAGTTGTATCAAATGGAACAACATCGGAATGGTAGCCAATGCCAGTGCAAGTATGTTGATTTGGGTCGTCAATAATTGTTTTGCCAAGTTCTTCTCTTAAAATTTTTAGAAAAGTAGTTTCAGAACCAGGGAAAAAAGATTGACGAATACAACTTCTTTCATAGAAGTAATTGTCTTCAGCAATTTCTTTTTGATAATTATTCCAATAATGTTTGGTTTTTGTCATTTGCTTTATTTTTGATGATTTTCAGAATTTTTAATATAAGTCTGAAAAAAGTATTCATTATTTATTCCTTCGTTTTCGAATGAGGTGTTTGTTGATTTTGCTTTTTGCTTTGAGAACTCTTCTATATGATCATTCAATTTTTTGCCTCCAGTAACTTCAAATATTTTTCTTACTTCGTCTAAATTTTTTTCGCCAATAATTCTCAATGCTCCAGGACCATATTTATTATAATTTCCTCCCATTCTGTCGGCAAGTTCTTCGGCGTTTTCAAAATACCATTTCCAAACAGGACCTTGTTCGGGGTGAAGTTTTGGATGCACGGTGTCAACATGAACGCAATAGCCAATATTTAAAATATTGTCTCCAACAGTCCTTTTTAAAGCAAATTGTTGTTGTCCTTTTTCGCTTTCAACAAAAAAACCTAATTCTTGAGAAAGTTTTCTAAGTACAGAAATTACTAAAGCAGGTGCATTTCCTCGTGGACATCTTGCTTTGCACGACATACATTGACCACAATACCAAATTGTTTCGCTTTTTAAAAGTTCTTCGATTTTTTCATTATCGCGAGTTTGAACTATGCTACAAAGTTGGCGAGGGTCATATTTGTAAAATTCGGCAGCTGGACAAATAGCTGTGCAAACTCCACAATTCATGCAGGCGGTAAGACCTTCTTTGAACCTAACATCTTGCAAAAGTAACTTGTAGTAATCTGTCATTTTAATATTTTTTGCAAAATAAATAAGTGCAAAAAACAATAAATAGACTAAAAATACTTGTTTTTTGTTGGTAAAAATACCCTTAAAACTTAGTATAAATACGTAGTCAGTTAAAAGCGATGCACTGAACGTAGTTGAAGTGTTAAAAGTCGAAGGTTAAAAGTCTGAAGTTCGATTAATTATATAGGATAGTGTAGAGACGGTGTATGCGCCGTCTCTTATCTATACAAATTATAATTTATTGTACCACCATAAATCAGCTAAAAGCGATGCACTGAACGTAGTTGAAGTGTTAAAAGTGTTCAACTGCCTGCAATGGCAGTAAAAAATTCTTCTTTGTTAAGGTGTTTTTGAGCAATTTGCATTAGTTCATCGCTAGTGATATTTTGTAATCTTTCGAACTGTAAATTAATTAAATTTTCTTGGCGTTGTGAGCTAATAATTTTTTCCCAAATTATTGAATTTTGAAAAACTCCATCTATAGATGATAGAATTTCACCACTGCTATAATTTTTAACTAAATTTAATTCTGAATTAGAAATTGGCGTGGTTGTTAGTTTTTCAATTTCTTTAAAAATTTCTTTTATTGTTTTTTTAACATATTTTGTTGCAAGTTCGCTACTTATTTTTAAAACAGTACAATCGTCATAATCTGTTAAAAATGAGCCAATTCCATAAGTGTAGCCTTTGTTCTCTCTTATGTTTTTCATCAATCTTGAACCAAAATACCCACCTAGTACTGTGTTTAAAATTCCAATATCAACAATTTCTTCATCTCTTAGTTTGCCAAGGTTTTTTGCTAAATAAATACTTGATTGAACAGCATTTGGCATTTCGTAATGTTTGAAAATTTCTTTTTCTGAAAAAATCCTCTTGTTTGTTGGTTTTTTAACAAATTTATTATTGCCAAATTCTTTTGAGAAATGTTTTTCAATTAGTTTAATTGTTTCTGTATTCACACTTCCAGAAGCAATAATAAAGCAATTTTTAGATGAGAAATATGTGTTGGAAAATTTTTTCACATCTTTTAAATTTATGGTATCAACATCTTCTGGCTTAACCAGCCAGCCTCTGGGGTGAAAATCTCCAAAAAGTTGATTATTTATTCCTTTAGCAGCTATATATTTTGTTTTTGTTAAATTGACTTTTATTGATTCTTTACTTTTTTCTTTTAAGATTGAAAAATCTTCTTCAATAAAAGCAGGATTTTGTATTAAGTCAGCAAAAACAGGTAAAACTTTTACAAAAAATCTTTGAGGAACAAATAGTCGTAAGCCAGAAGTATTGTTAGAAATAAAATTTTGAATGTAAGCACCGTAATAATCAAAAAAATCGGCTGTTTCGTTGCTAGTCATTCCTTGTGGAGCTTCTTTTAGCATTGAGTTAGCAAAAGTTGGTTCAAGTTTTTTTTCAGCATTTTCAATTCCAGATTTAAAAATAATATCTAACTTTATTACTGGAGCTGTTTCCGAACCCAAAACATAAGTGTTAATTCCATTTTGGAAGCTGTGCTTTTCAGGGAAACAAAAGTTTATTGATTTTATTTTTTTTGTGCGTGGTGGAATATTTCTATTTAGCATTAAATTAAGTTTTTAGATTTGTAATACAAACAAGATAGATTTTCTTCTTTAAAAATTTTTTGAGCGGTTTTTATAATATCAGATTTTGATACTTCCAAAATATTGTCTTCAACAGAATTAATTAATTCAGCATTTCCAAGAAGCTCGAAATATGCTAATTCCATGGCAATGTCTAAAATTTCTATATTAGAAAAAAGCATGTTTGAAATAGATTTGTTTTTTACTTTTGTAAGTTCTTTTTCGCTAAAATCGCCATTAGTAATTTTATTAATTTCTGTTTTAATAGCATTTTCTGCAACTTCATAACTTGTAGTGTCAAAAAGTCTAGCATTTATATTTAGCAATCCTGGATCTATGCTACCTTGAATATATGCGTCAATTTGTGGGAAAAGTTTTTTTTCTTTAATAAGAATTTTGTTAAAAAGCGACGAAGGTCCATTTGCTAATAAATCTGAAATTAAGTCAGTTGCATGATAATCGTCATCTGTTCTTCCACCAGTGTGATACGCCATATATAAAGCATTTGAAGGAACGTCTTTAATTATTTCTTTACTTCTTTTTTCTTTTTGCTCAGGCTCTTGTGGCAAGTTTCGTTTTGGCACATTTCTTTTTGGAATATCGCCAAACCATTTTTCACAAAGCTTTTGAATTTCTATTAAATTTACATCTCCAGCAATAGATAATATCGCATTATTAGGTGCATAAAATTTATAGAAAAAACTTTTCACATCATCTAAACTTGCATTTGTTATATGGCTTAATTCTTTCCCAATAGTTTGCCATTGATATGGATGTTTTTTATAAGCTAAACTTCTAATTTCAGCAAGAGCATCTCCATAAGGTTGGTTTAAATATCTTTGTTTAAATTCTTCACAAACAACATTTTTTTGAACATCAAGACTATTTTGCGAAAATGCCAAACTCAACATTCTATCTGATTCTAAATAAAAAGCAGTTTCAAGATTTTGTTTAGGAAGAGTTATATAATAATTTGTGTAATCATTATTTGTAAAAGCATTATTTTCGCCACTTGCTTTTTGTAAAACTCTATCATAGTTTTTAACATTTATCGAACCTCCAAACATCAAATGTTCAAACAAGTGAGCAAAACCAGTTTGATTTGGATTTTCATCTTTAGCACCAACATCGTATAAAAGATTAAAAGCAACTAAAGGTGTTGTGTCATCTTTGTGGACTATAACCTTTAATCCATTGTTTAAAGTGAATTTCTCAAATTTTATCATGTGCAAAAATAATATTTTCAAATATATAACTAATTTGTTTTAAAATTGTTGTTTTGTCGTTTTTAAATGGGTGTTAGTAAAATAATTAAAAAAAAATTGGATATTTTACAATAATTAGTTAACTTTGTGTCATGTGAAATCTGATAAATTGATTATGTTATTAATTGTTGTCAAACTTTTAAATTCTATATTATGAAAAAACTTTATTTATTTGTTGTATTGTTTTTGAGTTCATTTCTTTTATATTCTCAAAAATCTTATGATGCAAGTTTCAATCAGAAATCATCAGATGTTTATGAAATTACATTTACCGTACAAGATTTTGATTTAAACGAAGTAAACATTGACGGTAATATTTTTACAAAAATCGATATGGGTGTAAGCGTATCTTCACAAAAGCAAGGTTGGGCTGAACTACCTTTTATTAGTGCTTCTATTGCATTACCTGCTCAAAAAGATGTTGATTTGAATATTACTTATACAAATTATGTTGATATTCCATTGGATTATCCACTCTTGCCTTCGAGAGGAGTGATTTATCGTAATCAAGATCCATCGCAAATTCCTTATGTGATTGCACCAGAGTCTATTATAGATGAATTTTATCCAAGTGAAAATGTTGTCATGGAAGATCCATTTATTTTTAGAGAAGTAAGAGGAACAACAGTTAGAGTATTCCCATTTCAATATAATGCCGTTAGCCAAACATTGAGATTTTATAAAAATATTAAAGTTGAATTGGTTGAAAATAACAACGAGCCTACAAATCCATTTTTAAAAGAAAGAGCAAGCTATATACGTGAGGTTGAAGAAATTTATAAAGATATATTTTTGAATTACAATGATCAAACTAAAGTTTCTGCAAATCTTACTTCTGCCGATTATGGTGATATTTTAGTAATTACCACTTCTGCTTATTCCGCTACCATGGATACTTACATTCAATGGAAAAAAGAAATGGGTTATAATGTAACTAAAACAATTGTAAGTCAAGGGACTAATGTTGCAAATACAATTTCTACTGCATATAACAACAACCCTAATTTGATGTATGTTCAGTTGGCTGGAGACTGGGCAGATATTAAATCTCCAACAATTAGTGCTGGATATTTTGAGCCTCCAGCTCCTTGTGATCCATTTATGGGGGCAGTTTCAGGTAGTGATAATTATATAGATATATCTGTAGGAAGATTTTCTTGTGCAAGTACTAGTGATTTATTGGTTCAAATAAATAAAGCAATTAATTATGAGAAAAATCCTAATAATGATGCTGGCTGGCGTGAAACTTTTATAGGAGTATCTTCTGATGAAGGACCTGGAGATGATAATGAATATGACTATACTCATGTTCAAAGAATTTATACTCAACGTTTACAACCATTTACATACAATACACATAAACAAAATTATGACCCAGGTGCATCTGCTACTACTTTAGCTGGACATCTTAACGCAGGAGCATCAACATTAGCTTACTGTGGACATGGTTCAGAAACTTCTTTTGTAAGTACTGGATTTAGCAATACACATATTAATAATTTAACAAATGGAGATAAACTTCCATTTATTGTTTCAGTAGCTTGTGTTAATGGTACTTTCCATTATAGTGAAGATTGCTTTGCAGAAGCTTGGTTACGCAAAGCTAATGGTGGAGCAGTTGTTACCTTAATGTCAACAATAAATCAACCATGGACACCACCACAAAGAGGTCAAGATTATTTTTATGATATTTTGACAGGAGGTTTTAATTATGATACAGATGGAATTTCGCAAACTACTGGAATAAACACCTCAGAACAACGCACACATTGGGGCTCAATTGTTGTAAATTCTTCTGTTTTAATGTTAAAAGAAAGTTCTGCTAGTGACGATATAGAAACTATTAAAACTTGGACAACTTTTGGTGATGCTTCATTACAATTAAGAACAAAACAACCCGAAACTCTTACATTAACAAATATGGCTCCAGAAGTGGGAGTGCCTTTTACAGGAGTTGCAAAAATCAATGGAACGCCTGCTGAAAATGTGATGATTTGTATTTCGGCAAACGACAATTATTACTCAACTTTAACAAATAGTTCAGGACAATATACAATTAATCATAGCCTTGTTGCAGGAGAAGCTTTGTTAGTTGCAACAGCTTTTAATTCTACTACAATTTATCAAAATGTACAAGTTATAGATGCTGACCCATGTTTTCCAGTTACAAATTTGAGTGCAACAACTTCAACAGGTTCTGTTACTCTTACTTGGACAGCACCAACCGAAGGAAATGTTACAGGATATAAAATATATAGAGATGGAAGTTTGCAAACAACAGTTACAGGGTTAACTTATACTCAATCTAGCGTTTCTACAGGGTATTACAACTACTGTGTTGCAGCAGTTTATGATGGAACAGAGTGTTATGCCCAAGAATGTGTAAATGTTTTTGTAAATGATGGAACAAGCACTAGTTGCGAAGCTCCTACTAACTTAAATGTTGAAGAGCAAAGCCCAACAGTTCATAACTTAACTTGGACAGCTCCTTTGGGTTCAAATGTCATTTTTGATGATATAGAATCGCATACAGCTTTTACAATAAATAGTGCCGGTTCAGTACCTTGGACTTTTATAGATGCTGATGACAAAACAACTTATGCTATTGCTAATTATACTTTCCAAAACCAAAATTCAAAAATGGCTACAATAGTTTTTGACCCAAATTTGGTTATACATGAAACTAATGGAACTCCACTAACTCAAACTACTGATGGTACACCATTTACTGCTTATTCAGGAGATCAGTTTTTTGCATGTTTTAATGTAAGTAGTGGACAAACAAATGATTGGATTATTAGCCCAGAATTAAATTTCGATGAATCATTTATATTTAAATTCTTTGCTCGCAGTGGACATAAAACGCAATATGCAGAATCATTTAGAGTTGCTTATTCTACAACTACAAATACAGCAGCGGCGTTTACTAATATTTTAGCAACTGTAAACTCAGCTCCTTTTGAATGGACAGAATATTCTTATAATGTTCCAGCAAATGCAAAATATGTTGCTATAAATTGTAATTCAACTGATAAATATTATTTCTGTGTTGATGATATTTATATTGGCGATGGTTCAATGCCAACCGCTGCGCCAATTGCTTATAATGTTTATTGCGATGGAGCATTAATAGGAACAAGCACAACTACAGATTTTTCATGTACAGAAGCAACTAGCGGTTCACATCAATATTGTGTTGAAGCAATTTATGCTGATGATTGTGTTTCGCCTCAAGTTTGCGCAAATATAGGAACTGTTATAAATACTTATACAATTACTGCAACAGCTGGCAATGGCGGAAGCATAAGCCCTTCAGGAAGTGTAGAAGTTAACGAAGGCGAAAATAAAACTTTTAACATTGCACCAAATACTAATTACTCAATTGCTGATGTTACTGTTGATGGAGTTTCTGTTGGAGTTGTAAATACTTATACATTTAGCAATGTAAATTCAAATCATACAATTTCTGCAACATTTAACTATAGCTGTTTGGCTGTAAACAATTTAGATGCAACAAGTGAAGCAGGTTCTGTTACTCTTACTTGGACTGCTCCAACTTCAGGAAATGTTACAGGATATAAAATTTATAGAGATGGAAGTTTACAGGCAACAGTAACAGCCTTAACATATACACAATCAGGACTTAGCGGTGGCTCTTACGAATATTGCGTTGCTACTGTTTATGATGGTGTAGAGTGTACTAATACAGCATGTGCAACTGTTGTTGTATTAAATAACTATACAATTACAGCATCAGCTTTAAATGGTGGAAGTATAAGCCCAGAAGGAAGTGTAGCGGTAGTTGAAGGAAATGATAAAACATTTACAATAACACCTGATGACTGTTATGTACTGGCAGACGTTATTGTTGATGGAATCTCTGTTGGAGCTGTAAGTACTTATACATTTAGCAATGTAAATTCAAATCATACAATTTCTGCTTCGTTTAATCAAACAACTTATGCCGTTAATTCAAGTACAAGTGCAGGAGGCAGCATTACGCTTGCTTCTAGTATTGGTTGTGGCGATGATTTAACTATAAATATTTTACCAGACGAATGTTATGAATTAACTGAATTAAAAATAAATGGTGAAATACAAACTGTTGTAGGCAATACTTTTGTTTATGAAAATGTACAATCAGATTTAGAAATATATGCAAATTTTTCAGAAAAAATTGTTATAATCACAGCTAGTGCAAATGAGGGCGGAAGTATTACTCCTTCTGGTGAAGTTGAAGTTAACTGTGGTGAAAATCAGCTATTTGTTATATCTGCAAATGAAGGATATTATATTAAAAATGTTTATGTTAATGGCGAAAATCAAGGTGCGCCAGAAAGTTATTTATTCTCTAATATTACCGAAGATGCTAGCATAGAAGTTGAGTTCGCACTTATTTCTGATATTATGCTTGCAAACAATACAAGTGAAATTGAAATTTTCCCAAATCCTTGTGTTGATAAGTTTAATATGCTAATTCCAGAAGTAGAACTTTATAATACTTGCGAAATATATTCTAATGATGGAAAACTAATTAGAAGTTTTAAAATCACAGAATTGAATAATGAGTTAGAAATTTCAGAATTTGCAAGTGGAACTTATTACATAAAAGTTTATGGAAATGAAAAAGTTGATGTGATAAAGTTGATAAAGTATTAGTTTAGTTTATAAATATGGAAATTGGCTATCAATTTAGGTAGCCATTTTTTTATACGGTGATTTGTATTGATAAGAATTTAACTAGTTTATAAAGAAAGTTCATAAGTTGAATAATTGTTTAAAACGTTTATCGTGATTTTTTTTATAAAATTATCTCTATTATTAAAAAAAGTTGTATATTTGTAGAGAGTTATAAAGGGGATTTTTTAAGTGTTGGATATAAATTTGTATAATTCGATTAAATAATTGCTTGGTTATCAGTGGATTAAAGTATAATGAATTAACAATTAAAATAAATGAACTTACGAAACGTCTAATTTTTACTTTTTCAATTTTGGTGTTTTCCTTTTCTTTAAATGCTCAAATTTGCGACCCTCCTTGTACTCCAGACCAATCTTGTCTTGCGAATTACAATCAAAACGGAAGTATATGTCCTGAAGAGCTTGCATTTGCAATAGCAAATTCTTATTATGAAGAAAACGTAACTGTTGTTCCGCCTGAAGGTTCTCCTTATTATCCATTCTCATCTATGCGAATAGATGCAATTAATAATTTACCCGAAGGAATAACTTGGTGTAAAAGTCAAGAAATGTTTGATGTAACTAATCCTCTTACTTGTTATTGCGTTCAATTAAAAGGAACGCCTACAACACATGGAACTTATGTTTTATCATTAGCAATTACCCTTTTTGTCAATAATGAAGGTACACAAGAGCCTGTTACACAATATACAGATACGTCTTTGGAAATAGAAGTCTTACCAGAAGGCGTTGAGCTTCCTGTTGCGGATTTTACATGGACTGGAAATCAGTGTTATCGTGATACTGTATTTTTCACAGCAGCAAACAATCCTGCCGGAAGCAGTTACGTATGGAAAGTTAATGGGAATGTAGTAAGTGAGGGCTCACCAACTTTTTCTTATGTTTTTAGTCCATTTTTTGCTGTTCCAACCGATTATCAAGTAAGTTTAATTGTTTCTACTGGATATTATACAGACGATATTACAAAAACTATTACCATATATCCTATGCCTGGAGTTAGTGTGTCTGTCCCAGACTATGATTATAATGAGTATGTTTGTCATGGAACTTCATTTACTCTTACTGCTAATGGAGCAGAAACTTATTTATGGTCAACTGGAGAAACTGGCAACGAAATTACTGTTACACTTTCCGAATTTACTGTAATTACTGTTTTTGGTACAGATATCCATTCTTGTGTAAATAGAGATAGTATTATGTTTTTTGTTTGGTCAGTTGATACTACGCTAACTAACCACAATCTTTGTGAAGGTGATGTATATGATTTTTATGGAACTGAGATAACTGAAGCAGGAACATATTATCATACTGTTACATCACCTTATACTGGTTGTGATAATATTGAGCAGCTTGAAGTAACGCTTGCTCCTTATCCTGAGCAAGTTGTGATTTTACAAGATCCAGAAGATGGAATTTTACAAGCAGGCACAAGCGGTAGTATAATATTAGAAACTAGTGAAGTTGGAACAAAATATTGTGTTACTGTAGGAGGTGAACCATATACAGGTCTAATTAATGGAACTGGTTCTATGTTAAGTTTAGGTGGTTTTTTCCCAGCTGGAAGCTATGAAGTGCTAAGTCGTAATCAATATAATTGTTATTTAGTACAAGGAATTGCTAATTTTACAAGCCAAGTAAGTGGTAACTTAGGACAAATAGTTGCTAATGTAACTTTTGGTACTCCTGCAAGTAATTTCCCGGCTGAGCATGTCAACGTTAAATTGTATAAAACAGAAATAGATATTACAGAAAACGAAGTTATAGTTTTAATGGACCAAAAATTATTAGATGGTAATGGGCAAACAGAATTCTTAAATTTAACACCCGGCGATTATTATTTAGGTTCATTTGTTCAATATCCTGAAAATTATAACGTAGCAGAACATGTTTACTATCAAGATGCTGTTGTGCATGAAGATGCTATAAGTATTCCAATAGAAGAAGGAACAGTGTTTTTTGCTAGCTTGCATCATGTTTTACTAACAGAAAGTCAAGGTTCAAACACAATGCAAGGTATTGTCGGAGCTAGTAGTAACAACAGTAAGGGTTTAAATCCAATTGAAGATATGGTTGTTATACTAAAAAATAGTGATATAAATGAAATTATTGGGGTAAGCGTTACTAGTGATAATGGTCAATATTACTTTGATAATATTCCAGACAATGCTAATATACAGGCTTTTGTAACCAATCTTTCATGTCAAAATTATATAGCATTTGAAACGCAAACTACTAGCGACCAAACTTATAATGTTAACTTTATTGTTACCGAAACAAGCATTTATCCAAATGATATTACAATGCTTGAAGATATGCAAATTCAAAATATTGAATTTACTGTGTTTCCAAATCCAGCAAAGGAAGTATTAGGTATAAATTGTGATGTTGAAAAAGCTATTTTGAAAATTTTTGATATAAATGGAAGACTTGTACTCACAGATTTAGTTTTCTCAAATAGTGAAATAAATATTTCTGAATTGGTTACAGGAACTTATATAATTATTTTATCAGCAGAAAATGGTAAAACTGGTGTTCAAAAGTTTGTGAAAGAATAAACATTATAGAAATTATTAATCAAAAAAAGGCGAAACTTTTGATGTTTCGCCTTTTTTTTATAGATACATTATTTTTTTATTCTTCTGAGTAAACTTCAAAAGGAACAACAACTTTAATGTTTTTGTAAATTTTTACATTTGCTTCGTAATTTCCAACTTCTTTAATGGCTTCGCCTTTTAAAGTTATATTTTTACGTTCAATGTTAAAGCCTTCTTTTTCAAGAGCTTCGGCAATCATAACAGTATTGATTGAACCAAAAATTTTGCCAGTAGAGCTGGTTTTTGTTCCAATTCTTAATGATAAACCGTTCATTTTTTCTGCAACAACTTCAGCATCTTCGCGAAGTTTAGCTTCTTTATGTGCTTTTTGTTTCATGTTTTCTTCATAAACTTTTTTAGCAGAAGCGGTAGCCATAATTGCATAACCTTGAGGTATAAGATAATTTCTGGCATATCCAGGTTTTACATTAACTATTTCGTCTTTATGTCCTAGATTATCAACGTCTTGTTTTAATATAATTTCCATTTCTTGTCCTCCAAATTTTATTTCATCATATCTGTAACGTAAGGTAGTAATGCTAAATGTCTTGCTCTTTTTACAGACTGTGCAACTTTACGTTGAAATTTTAATGATGTTCCGGTTATTCTACGTGGTAAAATTTTTCCTTGTTCGTTTAAAAATCTTTTCAAAAATTGTGGATCTTTATAATCTACATATTTTATGCGATTTCTTAAAAAACGGCAGTATTTTTTCTTTTTAACTTCAACTGCTAGTGGTGTCAAATATCTAATATCATTTTGTGCCATAATTACGCCTCCTTTTGATTTTGTTCGTTTTTATTTTCAGCAGTTTTGCTGTTCATTTTTCTTTTTTTCTCACTATAGGCAATAGCGTGTTTGTCCATTTTAAAGGTTAAAAAACGCATAATTCTTTCATCACGTCTAAACTCTGTTTCAAGTTTGTTGATAAATTCACCTTCAGATCTGAATTCAAACAAGTAATAAAAACCTGTTGACTTTTTCTTGATTGGGTAAGCAAGCTTTTTCAAGCCCCAATCTTCTTCATGAATTAATTCACCGTTGTTGTCGGTAATAATTCTTCTAAATTTGTTAACCGCTTCCTTCATCTGTGCTTCAGACAAAACGGGAGTTGCAATGAAAACGGTTTCGTACTGATTAATCATAATTCTTACAATTTTCTAATTAATAAATTTTTTAAAATTTTTCGAGTTGCAAAAATATAACATTTTATTGAATTATAAAATATTTTATTAAACTTTTCTGTTTTTTTAATTTTCTAAAATAATTTGACAGAAATAAATGTAGTTGTTCATAATTTTGTTTGAAAATTGTTAGTTTTGCTTCATGAAACAAAACTTCGATAAAATAGAGTTGTTTTCACTATGCTTTATAGCGTTTTTAATGCCTCTGAACGTTAAAGTCGCTTCAGTTTTTATTGCATTATTACTTGTAATTGCGTTCTTGAAAAAAGAAAATTATAGCAATTTTAAAAAAATGCTAAAAACACCTGCTTTTTACATCTTGATTTCACCATATTTGTTTTTTTTATTAGGATTAATCAATACTGAATATTTGAGAGATGGCAAAATTCAGGCTGAACTAGCACTTTCTTTACTCGTGTTTCCAATTATATTTACTGCTTTTAAATCAAATAAAATAGAAAATGCACATAGCTATATTTTTAGTTTTTTTATAATTAGTCTTATAGTTGCATATTTAACATGTTTAAGTGTTGCAATACCAAGATTTATAGTGGACAATAATTATGAATACTTTTATTATCAAGAATTTAGTACAATAATTTCAGGAGCTCATCATCTGTCTTATTTTGTGCTTTTTGGGATAGTAATTTTAATTTCTAACTTTCTTGGTGAAACTAGTTTGTGTTTTTATGAAAATAAATATTTATGGGTAAAAATACTATCACTTGTTATCTTATCAATATTCTTGTTTCAGTTATCTAGTAAGGCAACAATTATTCTGTTTGTGATGATTAGCTTTATTGTTTTTGTTTATATTGTAATAAAAAAAATTCTAGCTTTAAAATATGCTTTGGCAATAATTTCTATAGTTATTTTATTTGCTACGATTGGATTTTCAACCCAAAAAGTAAATTTAAGATTTTCTAGATTCATAGATGTGATTTTTAAAAGAGAAGAATTTAATCCCAAAAGTGCAGAATCAACAGCATTAAGAATATCTGCATTAAAAACAGCTAAGGCTGTTGCTAAAGATAATTTTTGGTTTGGTACGGGTACTGGAGATTTGCTTTATGAAATGAATGATTATTATAAGGAAAATTATTTGCAAGCAGCTTATATTAAGTATGTTAGCCCCCATAATCAATTTTTGAGAACTTTTGCTATGCATGGAATTTTTGGATTATTGTCCTTAATTTCTGTGTTTGTATTGATGATTTATAATGCTGTAAAACAAAAAAGTTTTTTGTTGTGGATGTGGATTTTGATGATGTTGGTCTTGTTTAACGTTGAAGATATGTTTGGTATTCAATGCGGTGTGGTATTTTTTAGTTATTTTACATCTTTATTGTTATTAAATTTTGACTCAAATAATATAAAAACATAATAAATTAGTAATTTTGCATTATATGAGAATAGTATTAGATAAATTTGAGCTTTTTTTGTTGTGCTTCATCGCGTTTGTTATCCCTGTAAGCATAAAGTTTAGCTCTGTACCAATGATACTATTATTTATTATTGCTTTATTGAAAAAAGATAATCATCCATATTTAATAAAAGCATTAAAAAGTCCAAGTTTTTATATTTTAATTATTCCATATATATTTTTGTGGCTTGGTTTGCTAAATTCAGAAAATATAGATACAGGATTGACCTATATTATTCGAGCAAGTTCTTTGGTTTTGTTCCCAGTGATTTTTGCAGCTTTTCAATCAAATAAAGCTAAATATAAAAACGAATTAATATTTTCAAGTTTTATTTTGGGAGTTTTAGTTTTATATATTATTTGTTTAAATCATGCTATCCCAGTTTATTTAGCGAAAAAAGATTATAATGTGTTCTTTTATCAAGAATTTAGTGAAGTTGTTACTGGACCACATCACATGTCTTATTTTGTTATTTTTGCATTAGTTATACTTATTTCAAATTTATTAGAAAGAACAAGCTTACCTCTGTATAAAAAAAGATATTTGTGGCTGAAAGTTTTTCTTATTTTAATTTTTTCAGTGTTCTTATTTCAGTTGTCGAGTAAGGCAACAATAATTTTGTATATATTAATTTCGTTTTTTGTTATTGTATTTAGTTTATATAAAAAATTAATTTCGCTTAAAATAGCAATTCCTATTGTTGTTTTAACATTTGCAATAATTACCTTTGGTTTATCAACCGATAAGGCACAACTTCGCTTTTTAAATCTAAAAAAAGGCTTACAAAGCCAAAATAATATTGACCATAAAAGTCAGGAATCAACAGTATTGCGTATAGTTGCATATAAAGCAGGAGGCGATTTAATAAAAAATAATTTTTGGTTTGGAGTAGGAACAGGAGATATAATTCAAGAATTGGATAAATTCTATTTAGAAAATGATTATCAAAAGGCATATGCTTTGCATACAGATCCTCATAATCAGTTTGTTAGAACTTTTGCAAGCAATGGTGTTTTTGCTTTTTTAGGTTTAGTGTCTATATTTGTTTTAATTTTTTATAAAGCAATAAGAAAAAAACATTTTTTATTATTATTGTGGGGACTAATTTGCTTAGTCTTATTTAATGTGGAAGATATGTTCAGTTATCAAAGAGGAGTTATGTTCTTTTCGTTTTTTACTTCCTATTTTATTTTTAATTTAGATCTTTCTAATAACAACCAAAGTATAAAAACTTAAACTATGATTACTAAAATCGATAGTCCAAATAATCAACTTATAAAGGAAGTTTTAAACTTGCAATTAAAATCCAAGGAAAGAAAAAAAACAGGTAAAATCCTAATCGAAGGATTAAAAGAAATAAGTTTAGCTATTAAATTTAATGTAAGTATTGAAAAAATATTGTTTTGCCCCGAAATTATAGATTTGGATTCTGTAAAAGAACTAATAGGGGAGCAGTATCATTTGGCAGGAAAATATGAACTTAGCAAAAAAGCTTTTTCTAAAATTTCATATAGAGAAACAACAGGAGGAATTGTTGTAATTGCAAAAGCACTTTCTATAAGTTTAACAGATATAAAAGTTGACAGAAAATCTTTGTTTATTATTTTGGAATCTGTTGAAAAACCTGGAAATCTTGGTGCTATTGCCAGAATTGCAGATGCAGCACAAGTTGATGCTATAATTGTATGTAACCCGCTGAGTGATGTTTATAATCCAAATGCTATTAGAGCCAGTTTAGGTTGTGTGTTTTCTGTAAAAATTGCTAATTCCGACACAGACTCTGTTTTAAAGTGGTTAAAAGAAAATAATATCACTTCTTATGCCGCAGAATTACAAGCCACAGAATTTTATCATAATTGCGATTTTTCAAGATCTTCAGCTATAGTATTTGGAACAGAGGCTTTTGGCTTGTCTCAAAAATGGATTGATTCGGCAGATAAAAGAATTAAAATTCCAATGTTGGGAAGTATTGATTCTTTAAATGTTGCAAACTCTGTAGCAATAATTACTTTTGAGGCTAGACGACAATTAAATTTTCTGGTTTGATTATTGTAGTATAATTTAGTAATGTTTAAATTTGAATTATAATGAAGAATTTTAAAATATTTTATTTGTTAAATGTGTTGATTTTCATGACATTTTGTAGCAATCAATTGTTTTCTCAAACTAAAGCTTTTGTAGAAATCACTGCAAAAACTAAACAATCTTATCTTGATAGAGGATATACATTGGTGGATTTTAAAAGCGATTCGATTATTGATACGAAACCTTTAGTTTCTTCAGACATAGTCTTGAACTATAAAACCTATTATATTGTACATGTTCAAGTTGATGCTTGTGCTTATTGTGAATATAACCTGTATTTTGTTGATACAGAAAATGTTATGACTGAGTTAGAACCAGAGATTGTTGTGGAAAACAATTTAAAACAAGCAATTTATAGATTTGATAATGAAGAAAATTCTAAAGGAAAATATGTTGTGCTATTAAATTCAAAACTTCCTTATTATGCAAATATTTTTGTGTTTAAGAAGAAATTTTAATAGTCTTCGTAAATAACTTCTTCTTCGTTGTTTAATTGTCCAATAACTTTAAATTCAGTACGTCTATTTTTTTGTCTTCCTTCGGGATTATCACTTCCATCAGGATTTGAGTTAGGAGCTATCGGGAAGTTTTTACCATAACCTTTTGCAACCAATCGTTCTGATTCAATGCCTTTGTTAATTAAATAATCAACAACAGATTGTGCCCTAGCTTGTGAAAGCTTCATGTTAAACTCTTCAGTATCAATAGAGTCCGTATGAGAACTAATCTCTATAATTATATCTGGATACGCTTGCAAAATTTTAAAAATAGTGTTGTCTATAGTTTTTTTAGCTTCTGTAGTAAGTTCTGATTTTGCAAATTCGTAATAAATATTTTTAACAATAAAAGATTGTTCAGGTAATGTGTTTACAAAAATAGCATCTAAAACTATAGTATCTGATCTTGTAATGTTTTTTGTTGTGAAAGGTAATTTTTTCTCCTTTTTATTGTAATCTTTTACAGAAATAAAATAATCAAAACCTTGTTCTAAATTAAAAAAGTAATATTCTGGTGTTGTAAAATCATTTTTCACAAAAAGCTCTTTACCACTATTTTTATCAATCATAAACAAGCTAACTTGATAGTTGTATAATAGTTCTATATCATCACTTCTGTCCAACACATTTAAACTTAAAGCCATTTCTTGTTGATATTCTTTTTCAATAGTTTTGAAAAAAGCAGAGTCTGTAATACCAAAAATTTTGCCTGTAACTGCAATATTGATATAATCTTTATCAATAAACTCATATACATCGTCGCAGCAGTTTGCGTGTCTTAGAGAATAGCCTCCATCTCTGTTTGATGTAAAAAAACCTCTTTGTCTATTGCTTTCTAAAATAAAATACAAATCATCAAAACTTGAGTTTATAGGCTGTCTAAGATTTAATGCGTTTTCAAAATTTTTACCATCGCCAAAAGCTTTGAATATATCTAGACCTCCCATTCCAGGGTGTCCATCTGAACTAAAATATAAAGTTTTAGTTTCAATATTATAATAAGGTGTAAGTTCATTGGCAGGAGTGTTAATTCTCTTTCCACAATTTTTGGGTTCTTTCCATTCCTTACGTTTTGAATCATAATACGTAAACCATATATCTAATCCGCCTTGTCCATTTTCTCTGTCAGAAACAAAATAAAGAACATCTGTATTTAGTCTTGAAACACCAACAGTTGGCATTGTGTTAGTACTGCCGGGTAGGTTAATTGTTTCGGGAAGTTCTTGAGGATCTTGCCATACATTATCTTCATAATTTGAAACAAAAATTTTACAAACAACTTTATTATTAAAATCTTTAGCACATCTTGTAAAATAAAATCTTTTTTTATCTGCAGAAAAAGCACCATTGCCAGTGTTTACGTTAGAACCATTAATTGTTTCATCAAACTCTCCAAGATTTTTCCAATCTTCACCATCTCTTTTAGCGATATAAAACTTTCTAACTGGTAGTTCATCTTTATTTGGGTCATAATATTTTACTTCCTCTTCAGCTAATGACCCCCAAATTAGTTTATTATCTTCGAATGGAATAGGAGAAAAATCAATATGAGGCTTGTTTATTTCTTTATCCAAAAGTTTTACAATAGTATTGTTAGGCTTATTTTGCCAAAGTTCAGTTGAGTCAATTCCTTTTAAATGGTTTCTAGAAATTTTAATTTCTTCTGTTAAGTCTTTATTCTTTTTTGCTTGATTAATAAAACTATTAAACTGCTTTTTTGCTTCATCATATTCGCCTAGAGTTTTAAGGCATTCTGCATAGTAAAATAAAGCTTTAAGGTTTTTTTTGGGGTCTAATTTATAAGAGTCAAATAAATATTTTTGAGCTTCGCGATAATTTTTTTCTTTTAAATATAATTCTCCTAATGCAGCTTGGACTTTTGGTCTGCCAGGGTTTAGCTCTTCATAAGTTTTATAATAATCGATTGCAGAAAAAATATCTCCTTCTTTTTGTGCTGTTTTTGCTAGTTTTAAGATTTGTCCTGGTCTATATGTTATCGATATTTCATTTTGATTATTTTTTTGAGCAAAAACTAAATTCAAAGTGAATAATAAAAAGCAAAAAACTATAAAATATCTCAACATCTTTATCTTGTTTAAATTCATTTTTTAATATCTATCACATGGTATTGTAACGCTTTTAACTTTTTGTGTTAGATGCTTATAAATAATCGAAATTTCAAAAGCTCCTCTGTTTTTTGTTGCAGCTTTAAGAGCAGAAATATTCACATCATAGCTAAATCCTAGGTCAAATCCGTAAATACCTAAACCAGCTGTGAAAATTATTGCGTCAGCATTATTAAGAGAATTTCTTTCATAAATACCTGCAAAAATATTGCTAATTTGTTTATGAGGCTTTAATTTAAAATTTGCAATTCCACCTAAAACAAAGTCGTTAGTTTTTTTGTGAAGCATTACTAAAATATTTGGAACAATATCAATATTGTCTTTTATTGGCAAAGTTACTCCAGAATTAAGAGCAACTCGCATAGGAAGTTTGTTATCTGTATTTACAAATGTTTCTTTAGGGTTGTTTACATGAAAAAATGATAATCCAAAATGTGGAGTTAAATTTTTGATGGTAACTTTATATTTTATTCCTAAATTTATATCTAAATATTGTATGTTTTCTACTGTTTGTGTAATGTTGTTTGGTAAATTGGAGTCGAAAAGACCAGTATTATCATTAAATTGTGAAGGCAGACTTAATCCGTTTAAAGTAAAATTTTTTGTAACAAATCCGATTTGAGCGCCAAATGATAAAACATTAGTTTCGTTTAATGAAAGTATATAACTTCCGTTAACAAAAATTTTATTTACTAATAAATTACTTGAGCCTGAATGGTCGTTTATAAAAAATGCACCAAGACCAAAATTTTTGCCTTTTTTTGTGTGCATTGACTTGTCAAATCCAACAGAAATAGTGCGATAAGGAGTGCCAATTGCAGCCCATTGTGTTCTATAATTGTTGGTAAATCGCCAATTTTCATCAAAAAAACCAGTCTCCGCAGGATTTAGTGAGAGTGGAGAAGCAGTAAATTGGCTAAAATGTATGTCTTGACAATATGCTTTTGTGCAAAAATAGCCAAAAATTAAAGTTACTGTTGATATAATAATAAAAATCTTTTTCAATGCCGTTCAACTTTTTATAATTATGATTTTCAAAAATAATAATTTTGTTTTAAAAAACAAACTTTTTTATGATTTTTTTTTATAAAAAAATATTTAATAAAATTTCGGGAAATTATGCTAGAATAATTAAAATTATATTATTTTTGTTAATTGATGTTTTGTTTTACTAATGCATTGCTTAAAATGAAAAGAATTTATATTTTATTTTTGTTAATTTTCAGTGTTACGAGATTGTTTTCGCAACCTACAGCTGATTTTACTTCTAGTGGGAATAATTTATGTGCGCCAGCAATTATAACCTTTACTAATACAAGTACTGGATGTTCGGGTACACCTACCTTTTATTGGACATCAGGAACAAGCGATGTGTCTTCTCTTGAAAATCCTACATTTTCTTATACAGTAGGAGGAACTTATACGGTTAGTCTTAAAATTACCTGTGATGGATTTGAAGACACAAAAACTATGACCATTGTAGTTTATGATCCACCTGAGGCAAACTTTAGCAATGTAGTGCAGAAAGGATGTGTTCCATTTGATGTGAATTTTATAGACATGTCTTTAACAGGTGATGCCGCAATAAATTCATGGGTTTGGCATTTTGGAGATGGAACAAGTTCTACAGAGCAACATCCTTCACATACTTATGCTTCAAGTGGTAGTTTTAATGTAACTTTATTTGTAAAAGATGAAAATAATTGCTCTTCACAGGTTACTCATAATAATTTAATAAGGGTTGCTAATTTGCCTACAGTTAGTTTTGTGGCTGATAATCCAACTTTGTGTACCTCACCTCATACGGTTAATTTTAGCTCGTCTGTTACTACCTCGTTTGGTTTAACAGCAACCTATTTATGGAATTTCGGAGATGGCGGTACAAGCATAGAAAATAATCCTAGCCATACATATACTTCAGGAATTTATGATGTGAGTTTAACAGTAACTGATGAATATGGCTGTGAAAATACATTTTCTAAACCTGAATATGTGAGAATAGAACCAGCAGTCCCCCAGTATTCGGTTTTAGAGGGCGATACAGTATGTAAAGGAATGCAAACACATTTTTTAAACGAAACAGGCTATTCGTGTCGCTGGGATTTTGGAGACGGAGGTACAAGTATGCAAAATACTCCAATACATATTTATCAGCAAACAGGAAATGTTAATGTAACTTTTACTGTTGACCCAGGTGGACAATGTGAGGCTTCAACGGAATTTACTCTTTTTGTAGAAACTATTACTGCATCTTTCACAACTAACCCAACAAACTTATATTCATGCTCAATACCCTTTGAGGTAGAATTTACAAATACTTCATCAGCAAATGCTACAAGTTTTTATTATGTGTTTCAAGATGGAACTTCATCAATTCAGCCAAATCCTTCGCACACTTATTCATCAGGAGGAATATTTCAGCCAACTTTAACAGTAACAAGTAATGCGGGCTGTGTACATACATTTATGGGACCTATAATAAATATTTCACCCGCAGATGCTAGCTTTACAGCCGATGAGGTTGAAGGTTGCGAACCATTAACTATTACCTTTACATATTCAGGAGATCCAGAGGCTATTACTAATTTTAACTGGAATTTTGGAAATGGAAACACAAACTCAGATGGTTCTGCTATAGAATCTTCGGTTTATAATGCAGGAGAATATACAGTTGTATTAACAGTTACAGATGGACAAGGTTGCACTGGAGAATCAAGTCTTGAACTAAATATAGGAGCTGTGTATGAACCAAACATAAATGTTTTTGATAATGATCCTGACCACACACCTTTGTTAAGCCATAATATTTGTGCACAAGATACTGTCTCGTTATGGGTGTTGGAATGGGATAATGAGGACTATGAATTTACTTGGTGGATAGACTCCACATCAAATAAAGATGTGTCAAATGAATACACTGATCATGCTTTTGACCAAGATACAGGTTGGGTTCACTTGCACATGATAACTTTGTATAATGGCTGTAGAGATACAATTTATTGGGATAGCCTGTATATAAGTGGACCTATTATTGATGGTATATCTAAATCTTATGATTGTAATAATCCTAGAAATTATGAATTTACTTTAAATGAAACTATAGCTGATACTTGGGATTGGAAAATATATTATATTCATGAAGGTACAATGACAATTGTGGAAGAGACTCTGAGCTCAACAGATCATAATTATTCATATACTTTTCCACCAAGTCCAGATTCATTTTGGGTTAAGGTAACAGCACATAGCGATACAACTAGTTGCGAATATGTGGACTCAATACAAATTAAAATAGCAACACCGAGTGCAAGTTTTTCTATACCCGTATATAATAATTGTACAGGAGTTGACATATCTTTTGATGCTTCTGCTTCTCAAGATGCAAGCGAATACTATTGGGATTTTGGAGATGGAAATAATTCAGGTTGGTTAAGTGAACCTATATTTATATATCAATATATGACTGTCGGTGTGTTTGATGTAGTGTTAACTGTTCGTGATGAAAACGGTTGTGAAGATACTGATACTCACCCTATACATATTATTGGTCCGGAAATACATACAACTATCAGCGAAACATATGGTTGCGACCAATTATTAGTGAGTTTTTCAGACTTTTCTACAGCTAGTGAACCAATAGTAAGTGTTGAATGGAATTTTGGAGATGGCTCCACAATGATAGGCACAGATGTAACACATTTATACTCAACACCAGGCGTTTATTCTGTAACTGTGAATGTAACAACTTTATCAAATTGTGGTTTAGGGATTACTTATCAGGATACAATTGTTGTCGAATCTGTTGACGCTAGTTTTAATGCTCTGCCAGTTGTTGCTTGTGTTAATCAAGATATTAGTTTTCAAGCTTTAGAAAATAATATAAGTTATATATATACATGGAATTTTGGAGATACAAATCCTGCAATTTCTGGACATAGCCCTTCTATAAATTATTCATACGAAAATGGTGGATATTATGACGTTCATTTAAAAGTAGAAAATGGAAGGGGGTGCGAAGATGAGCTTTTGTTAGAGGGCTTTATAAAAATAGAGCAGGCATTTGCTAACTTTAGTTTAACTGAAGATCATTTTTCATGTTATCCAGCTACGCCAATAATAATTCAAAATTCTAGTGTTTTGCCAGCCGATACAGAATTATATTATCAATGGATTTTAGGCAGTGATAATGATACAATTACTGTTGAAGAACCGACATATGTATATACTGTGCCTGGGAACTTTGATATTGTTTTAAATTTGTCAACGCCAGCAGGATGCACCGACACACATTCTTTACCATTAATTATTGAAGGTCCATATGCACAAATGAATATTAGTGATACCATAGCTTGTGTTGGACAAGAAATAGAATTTAGCCTTACAGAACAAGAAAATGTTGAAACTATACAATGGGTTGTCGGAGGGGGAGATTCTTATACTGTAGAATCATTCACTCATTCGTATTCAATGGTGCCACCAAGCGGTTATTATACAGTTAATTTAGTGATAAAATCAGGAGATTGTCAACCACCTTCGTTTGTGCAAAATATTTATATTTTTGATGTTACTGCAGATTTTAGTATTACAGATACAGAAAATAATGAAATACTAGGTGGGCTTTGTTCTCCATTTGAGGCAATGCTAGTAAGTAACTCTATAAATGACGATTTTAGATATTGGTTTGTTGACAACCATCCAATAGGATCCGGTTTAAGTACTGAAACTCATAATTTTGTAAATAATCAAAGTTATGATACAAGTGGAGAAATAACTTTAATTGTTGAAGATATTCACGGTTGCCTTGATACTATTAAAAAGAGCATTGATGTTTATGCCTTGCCTGTAATTGAAATAACTCAAGATACTATTATTTGTAAAGGTGATGAAATCAAGTTATATTCTGCAGGAGGTGTAAGTTACTTGTGGTCTCCAGATGTCAATATTTCTGATGTTAATTCTCAATCGCCAAGTGTAAAACCAGAAGAGGATATTATATATTATTTAGAAGTTAGAAACTCGCATGATTGTCTTAGTATAGATTCTGTGAGTATATTAGTAATACAGGATTTTTTAGTAAACTTTACACCTGTTTATGATTCTATTATTATTGGAGATACTACACGAATTATTTTAGAAGCTACTCAAGACAGTTTAATTTATACTTGGACACCTAGTACAAATATTTCATGTACAAATTGTCCAGAACCTGAATTTTATCCACTCGAAGATACAAGATACAGACTTGTAGTAGAAGATAGTACAGGGTGTTTCAAGTATCATTATTTGCTCGATATTTTTGTAATTGAGGAATATACATTAGATGTACCAGGAGCGTTTACGCCTGGTTCTGGGGATAAAAATGCTGTAATTTATGCTAGAGGCTTTGGAATTAAAAAATTATTGCAGTTTAGAATTTATAACCGTTGGGGAGAAGAAGTTTTTTATACTGACGATATAAACCAAGGCTGGAACGGATATTATAAAGGAAAGTTACAAAGTATAGATAATTATTCCTATTTTATTGAAGCAGAAATGTTTAATGGAAGTATTCAAACTAAAAAAGGACATATAATGTTGATTAGATAAGAAACTTGTTTTAAATTCTAAATTCTCAATTCAAAAAAACTTTTTATTTCCCATATTTTTTCCCAACTTTGCAGAAAATACAATTATATGATAATTATTACAGGTGCTGCAGGATTTATCGCTAGCTGTTTAGTTACAGAACTTAATAACCGTGGTTATAAAGACCTTGTATTAGTTGATGATTTTAGTAAAAGTGAAAAGAAAAATAACTATTCAGATAAAACTTTTACAAAACTTATCGATAGAAACGAATTTGATTATTGGTTGGATAGAAATCACAAACTTGTTCAATTAATTTTTCATATTGGTGCAAGAACAGATACTACCGAATTTAACTTTGAAATACTTGAAAAATTAAATTTAGAATACTCAAAACTTATTTGGCGAAAATCTTATGAATATGGTTTGCCATTAATTTATGCATCTTCGGCAGCAACTTATGGAGCCGGAGAATTCGGTTTTGATGACAATACTTCTCCAGAATTACTTAAACCACTAAACCCTTATGGAATTTCTAAAAATGAATTTGATAAATGGGCTTTGAATAATGAGAAAAAACCATATTTCTGGGCTGGATTTAAGTTTTTTAATGTTTATGGTCCAAACGAATATCATAAAGGTAGAATGGCATCTGTTGTCTATCATGCCTACAATCAAATTAAAGAAACAAAAAAATTAAAACTTTTTAAATCTCATAATCCAAAGTTTGAAGATGGAATGCAATTGCGAGATTTTATTTACGTAAAAGATGTTTGCTCTGTTTTAATTCATTTTATGGAGACTCGCAAAAATTCAGGAATATATAATCTTGGAACTGGAAAGGCAAGAAGTTTCTTAGATTTAGGTAAAGCTTGTTTCAATGCACTAAGTATAGAACCAAATATCGAGTTTGTTGATATTCCTTTGGATATAAGAGATAAATATCAATATTTTACGCAAGCAAATGTTGAAAAATTGCGTTCAGTAGGTTATGATAAACCATTTTATAGCATAGAAGAGGGAGTTAATGATTATATTTCTAATTATTTAAAAGAAGAAAAATATTTTTAAGAAATGAGCAATAAAAAAAAATATATAGGCGAAGTAGAAGAGGCTAAAGCAGATAATTCTGCTTTGAAAGTAAATCAAGGAATAGAGCAACCACCTCAAGTAAATCCTAATTTTAGAAAATTTAAAAGAATAAAAAAAGATTTAACAGTTTCTGATTATGTTGAAGGAATTGTTGCAGGTGATGTAAATATTTTAAGTCAAGCTATTACTTTAGTCGAAAGTCGTTTAGCCAAACATCAAGAAATTGCTCAAGAAATTATTAAAGAATGCTTGCATTTAGATAAAAAATCTATTCGAATTGGAATTACTGGAGTTCCTGGAGCAGGGAAAAGCACTTTTATTGAAGCTTTGGGAATGGAAATTGTAAATCGAGGACATAAATTAGCAGTTTTAGCAGTTGACCCAAGTAGTGAGCGTAGTGATGGAAGTATTTTAGGCGATAAAACACGAATGGAGGAATTGTCGGCTCAGAAAAATGCTTTTATTCGTCCATCGCCTTCGGCAGGTTCTCTTGGTGGAGTAGCTCGTAAGACACGTGAAACAATTGTGCTTTGCGAAGCAGCAGGGTATGATACAATTTTTATTGAAACAGTTGGTGTTGGACAATCCGAAACTGCTGTGCATAGCATGGTAGATTTCTTTTTATTGCTAATGTTATCTGGAGCTGGTGACGAATTGCAAGGAATAAAACGAGGAATTATGGAAATGGCTGATGCTATTGCAATAACAAAAGCTGACGGTAATAATGTGCAAAAAGCAAAACTAGCACGAGTTCAATATCAAAATGCTTTGCATTTATTTCCACAAACTGAAGCAAAATGGGAACCAAAAGTTCTGACTTGTTCATCAATTGAGAAAAAAGGAATAAGTGAAATTTGGGAAACAATAAAGGAATATGAAACTCATACAAGAAATAATGGGTATTTCGAGAATAATCGCTTAAAACAATCTAAATATTGGTTGTTCGAAGCAATAAATTCAGCTTTGAAAGAAAGATTTTATGACGATAAATTAGTGAAAACCGAATTGAGAAAATTAGAAGTTAAAATAGAAAAAAATGAAATAAGTAGTTTTGTAGCTGCTACTCAATTGTTAGATATTTATTTTAAGAAAAAATGATAGGACAAAAAATTGTTTACGAAACTTTAGAAAAACTAAATATAAGTTTTGAATATTATGAGTCGCCAAAAGATTTTTCGAGTGAAGAAGATATAAGTTTTTGGAATAGAATAGGAGCAACACGTTGTAAAAATTTGTTTATGAGAAATCATAAAGGGAATAGGCATTTTTTGTTAATATCTGATTATTATAAAGACATTAATATTAAAGTGTTGGAAGATAAATTTAAAAAAGGAAAAATTTCTTTTGCTTCTCAACAAAGAATCGATAAGCACATAAAAGGAGTGATAGGTGCAATTTCTGTTTTTTCATTATTAAATGATGAGGCTAATCATGTTGAAGTGTTTATTGATGAGGGATTGAAAACAAAACAAAAACTTACATTTTTACCTAACGAACTAAATGCTCTTATTGCAATAAGTTTTGAAGATTTTGTAAAAATTCTTGATTATTCTGGCAATAGATATGAATTTATGAATTTAGCAGCCTCGGTTGAATAATTATTTTACTTTAATTTTTTGACCAATTTGTAATGTGGAATCTTCAGAAATTCCATTCATTGAGCATATTTGACTAATTGAAATATTATATTTTCGAGAAATTGCCCAAAGAGTATCGCCGCTATAAACTATGTGATAATTGCCTTCCAAAATTCCTGACACTCCACCAGGGGTTCTACGTCTCGATTTTAAATATGCAAATTCTTCTGGCATTAAAACCAAAGTATCAGTTTTTAGTTTATTGTTTTCAAAATCAATTATTAATTCAGGATTAAAAGGATTGTCTTTATATCTAGTCTCAAAATGAAGATGAGGTCCGTAAGATTTACCAGTATTTCCACCTCGAGCAATTACATCACCAGCTTTAACTTCTTGGTTTCTTTGACATAAAAGTTTTGATAAATGTGCATAATAGGTCTCAATACCATTGTAATGTCTAATAATTACCATGTATCCATAACCACCTCTGTTCCAGCCGGCATAACGCACAATTCCGTCAAAAGCAGAAACAATGGTATCTCCAGTTTTTAGTCTAATGTCAATTCCATTATGGTGATATCCTCTTCGCCAAGCAAATCTACTTATTACTGTTCCTATATAAGGCATAAAAAACTCTTCCCCATTATTTAATAAACTTATCGCACAAGTATCAAGAGTCCTTTTATAATCAGCTTTGCCAAAAGCAAAAATATTAATTGTATCCCAGTTCTCTGAAAATACAGTTAAACTGTCTAACTCTAAAAGTCTGTTTTCATAAATATCATTATAAAGTTTTATAGAGTCGTTGAACTTAATTATAGCCAAAACGCTATCTTGATTAATATATTCCCAAGTGTTGTTTTCAAATAAAAGAACATCAAAGCCATTACTATTTACTGTGTCTATTATGCGAACATTCTTATCGTCTTGTGAAAAAATCAAATTAGGAATAAATAAAAAACTAAGTAATATGTAAAAAAGACGTTTCATATTTTCTATTTTGAACAAACAAAATTGAAAAAAATAATCTAAAACAAATTATTTATCAGTAATATTATACAAACTGCAAGATTGTTTCTACTTGTTTGTTTAAAATTCAAATTAATAACTGAATCTTATTCGGTGTAAAAAGTTGATTTACAAAATGTTTAAATTTTAATTAAGTTTTGAAAAAACTTTGTTTGCTAAACAAAACTTATTATTTTTGCAAAGCAATTTTGCGGGGTGTAGCTCAGTTGGTTAGAGTACGCGTCTGGGGGGCGCGGGGTCGGTAGTTCGAGTCTACTCACCCCGACAAAATTATAAAATCAAAAAAATAAGAAATAATCCGAAAAACTAATGTTTTAGAGTGTTGTTAATAAATTTGTATTAAATATTTTAGTTTTTACAAAAATATATTAGTAAATTTGCCTAAAAAAGATAAAACAAATTTGAATAAAACATAAAAATGACAAGTTTTGGTAAATTTATAAAAGCAGAACGAGAAAAAAGAGGTTGGAGTCAAACAGAATTAGGTGCTTTAATTAAGATAAATACTCCACTTGTAAGTCGTATCGAAAACGATAAAAAACTAATGTCTTTTGATAAAGTTAAGCTACTTGCTGATGCTTTTGAAATGGATTATCAAGAAGTGAAAGACTTATATTTTGCAGATAAAACAGCAAAATCTGCTTATAAATACAAGTGTTCTAAAAACGTTTTTGCAGTTGCTGAAAAACAATATGAATATATAGAAGCTACCAATATTGTACAAGGAAAATTAAAATTCTAATTATCATGAATAACAAAAAACTCATACAAGTATTGGGCTTTTTGCCAAAAGAAAACAGTTCGGGTATTTTTCAGAAAAAATATTCTAAAGCTGACTATTATGCTATTGAAATTGATTTTGAGAAAGAAAATATCAACTATGGAAATAAAATAAAAGATGAAAGTAAAACAACGCAAAACTTTTCACAGGCTGAAAACTGGGTTGTTTTGGAGTGTGTGGATAGACTTTTGGAAAAAGGGTATCAGCCACAAAATATAACACTGGAAAAAACTTGGAAAACAGGACACGGAACAAGCGGACGATTAGATATTTTAGTAACTAAAGACGATGGTTCCGCTTATTTAATGATTGAATGTAAAACTTGGGGAACTGAGTACGAAAAAGAACTGAAAAATTTAGAGAAGAACGGCGGACAACTTTTTACTTATTTTCAACAAGATAAAAATACCGATGTTCTGATGCTATATACTTCTAAATTAGATAGTGAAAGCATTGAATACAAAAATACAATTGTAAAAATTGAAGAAGATTACAAACAAACTGGCAATGTAAAAGACTTTTATGAGCGTTGGAATAAACTTCCCAAGTCAAACGGTATTTTTGATAGCTGGGTCAAACCTTACGAATTTCAAAGTAAAGCATTAACAAGAAAAGATTTAAAGCCTATAAAACAAAAAGATAGCAGTTTTATTTTTAATCATTTTTTAGAAATTCTGCGTCACAATGTAGTATCAGATAAACCAAATGCTTTTAATAAAATATTTACACTTTTTCTTTGTAAAATCATTGATGAAGACAGAAGCGAAGACGAACAACTTCATTTCCAATGGTTAGAAGGTGAAGATGACCATATCTCTTTTCAAAAAAGATTGACGGACCTGTATCGTAGGGGAATGAAAGAGCTGTTGGAAAAAAAAGTAACGGATGTTAGTGATGATGAGTTTGATACACGTTTTAAACAAACAATTGAAGAACAATATAGAGAGGAAATTAAAAATATTTTAACTGAAATACGTCTGAAAAAAAATAACGAATTTGCCATAAAGGAAGTGTATGACGATGCTTCGTTTGAGGATAATGCCAAAGTGGTAAAAGAGGTTGTAGAACTCTTGCAGGTTTATCAAATCCGTTATAATTATCGTCAGCAGTTTTTGAGCGATTTCTTTGAGCTACTTTTAACCACAGGGTTAAAACAAGAATCAGGGCAGTTTTTTACACCAGTTCCAATAGCTCGATATATTATTAAAAGTTTACCTATTCGCGAAATAACATTGCAAAAAATTGAACAAGGAAGTAAAAACGACTTACTGCCAAATGTTATTGACTATGCTGCAGGAAGCGGACACTTTGTTACTGAGGTAATGGAAGTTATGCAAGAATATATTGATACCTTGACCGAAAATCAATTTCCAACACCAACAACGAAAAAAGCCCTCAAAAGTTGGCAGGACGACCAGTTTAATTGGGCAGAACAGTATGTATATGCCATTGAAAAAGATTATCGTTTGGTAAAAACTGCAAAAGTAAGTTGTTACTTACACGGAGACGGTTTAGCAAAAGTTATTCACGGAGACGGTTTAGGAGATTTTGCCACATCAAACGATTTCAAAGATTTGCTAAAAGAAACCGACAAAACTTATCCGCAAGATAATAAGCAGTTTGATATAGTTATTTCAAATCCCCCATATTCGGTTTCCGCATTCAGAGGCACGATGATTAACGAAGAAAAAGCTCTTAAAGCCTTTGAACTTTACAGCCGTTTAACCGATCAAAGTTCAGAAATAGAGTGCCTATTCGTTGAGCGAACCAAACAACTGCTTAAAGATGGCGGTGTAGCAGGTATTATATTGCCCAGCAGTATTTTGAGCAAAGGTGGAATCTATACTCAAACTCGTGAAATTATTCTTAAATACTTTGAAATTATCGGTATTACAGAGTTGGGTTCTAACACATTTATGGCTACTGGAACAAGTACAATAATTTTGTTTTTACGAAGACGAAACAATGCCGATTCCTTTAATGCGAAAGTGGCTGTAAAAAGATTTTTTGAAAATTTGAATGATATTACAATTAATGGAATTGAAAAACCAGTGCATAAATATGTGGCACACGTTTGGGAAGATTTAAGTTTCGACGATTATGTAACTTTGCTTAGCAAGCAACCTAATAAAGCTGTGAAAAAACACGAAATTTTTAAAGAGTACAACAGTAAAATTAAAGCCAAAGACGATGTAGAGAAATGGAATGAGATTTTAGCTTTGGAACAAGAAAAGTTGCTTTATTTTATTTTAGCTTATCCGCAAAAAATAGTGCTTGTAAAAACAGGGGAGAAAGCAGAAGAAAAACTTTTTTTAGGATATGAATTTAGCTATAAAAGAGGTGATGAGGGAATTCATCCGATTATAAGAGGAAAGGATAATTCAGGTAAAGAAATTACGATAGACGATTGTACTTTGTTATATGATGCTAATTCTTTTAATAATGAAGAAAAAGCAAGTACATACATTTACGAAGCATTTCGTAATAATTTTGATATGACTATTTCTGAGGGTTTGAGTGATAATATTAGCTATCATAAGCTGATAGATTTATTTTCATTTAATCGAGTTAACTTTGAAAAAAATATTTCACTAACATTTAAAAACATAAAAACTATTGAAACTAAATGGGATTTAGTGAAGTTAGGAAATGTGTGCAAAATTTTAAGTGGAGGTACACCAAACACTAAAAATCAGCAGTATTGGAATGGAAACATATGTTGGGCTACGCTTGTTGATACTAAAGATAAATATCTTTACGACACACAAAGAAAAATTACAACTTTGGGTTTACAAGAAAGCAGTGCCGTGTTACTCCCTATAGATACTGTGATCTTTTCTTCAAGAGCAACGATTGGTAATATATGTATCAATAAAGTAGAGACATCAACAAATCAGGGATACAAGAATTTTATTTGTAATAAAGAAAAAATTCTACCTGAATATCTTTATAATATATTGAAAAATCAGACTGAAAATATATCTATGTTGGCTTCAGGTATGACTTATCCCGAGATTTCTAAATCTCAATTGTCAGAGTTTAAAATCCCTTTACCGCCACTAGATATTCAAGAAAAAATTGTTGATGAAGTTTTAATAATAGAAGAAAAATCAAAAACTCATGTAATATTAGATATGGAGGAACAACGAGCAAAAATCCTTAAAAAATATTTATAATGTCGATAGAAGATAAGATTTTAAAAGCTATTTCTAACGGAAAACTTAGTTTGAACAAAACTGGTGAAAGAAATTGGTATAATTATTTTATACGTATTACTCCACTTTGGTGGGCTATAAATCTGAGAGATGGTTATAAAATAGAGGTTTATAAAAACCAGTATAGAGAACATTTAGCTACGATTATTATATAGTAACCAAGTAAGGAGAATCAATCTTAAAGAAATGGCTGAATTAACTTAACAATAAAAAAAGGACTAAATTTTACTTAGTCCTTTTTTTATTTTTCATCAAGTAAATTGTTTACTTTTTATGATGTAGCGGAGAAAGAGGGATTCGAACCCCCGGAGCCCTCTCGAGCTCAACGGTTTTCAAGACCGCCGCATTCGACCGCTCTGCCATTTCTCCGTTGCAAAAGTAGATTAATTTATCAATATGCAAAAATATTTTGAATGTTTTTTTCAAAAAAGCTATAATTATCTTTTAAACCATTTATCATGAGGTATATACAGAATTAAAATTTTATGATTATCCGCATTTATACCTAAACTCATTTTTATAACTTACACAGGCTACTAGTAGTCTTCCAAATAAGGCTTCTCCAAAATACCTGCGATTAAACTTGTAGCAAAATTCATCCAAATA